>ODAI010202908.1_pt1 | contig 129746 bp, 113 predicted proteins | sample 1539321 | NCBI WGS metagenome assembly ODAI01 (sample SAMN02144231, study PRJEB22623) | gut metagenome | biome: sheep rumen | host: Ovis aries | place: New Zealand
ATGGACGCGGCGCGCCGCGTCCATACAATCGAACCGACAGCGAACAGAACCATTATTCATTCGACAAATTCATTTTAACAGAAAACATTCGGGGCGGACACGCAGGTTTGCCCCTGCAAGTCATTGAAATTCAATATGTAAAATAAATTGAGAAATGAAGGCGGCAATGCCGCCTTCATTTCTCCCATCCCCCCACACAAAAAAACAACGTGTAGGGGCGGACTTTTGTGTCCGTCCGATTCCGTAGGGACGTGGCGCGCCGCGTCCCTACAATCGAACCGACAACATTAAAAAATCTGCATCACCACCCTAATTTATCCTCCGAAAATCTGCATCTTCCCCAATATTATCCTCCGAAAATCTGCATCATCACCAAAAATAACCTTTGGAAATCTGCATAAAGTTTTTTAATTTTGCGCGGAATAAATGATTGTGCTATTATGCTAAGACGCAAGATTACAGACTACCTGACGCAATGGAAGGCCACGAAGCAAAAGGAGTGCCTTTTGATAAGGGGTGCGCGTCAGATAGGCAAGACTTTTATTATAGAAGATTTTGCAAAAAACAATTACGACAATTTTGTGGAAATCAATTTTGAACAGCAGCCGGTCTTAAAGACAGCCTTTGATGGCGAACTCACCGTGCCTGAGATGATCAAAAGGATTACCATACATCTTCCTGCGGCGCGTTTTGTGCCGGGGAGGACGTTGGTGTTTTTCGACGAAATCCAGTCGTGCCCGCAGGCGAGGACTTCGCTCAAATTTTGGGCGATTGACAATCAGTATGACGTTGTGGCGTCGGGGTCGCTGTTGGGTGTCAATTACAACGCAATATCCTCGTTCCCTGTTGGTTACGAGCGTCAGGTGGACATGTATTCATTGGATTTTGAGGAGTTTCTGTGGGCGTTGGGTATTTCTGACGACATTATCGCATCTCTCAAAGAGCATTTTGACGGGCGTACACCGGTGGACGGTTCTATCCACGCCAAAATGATGGAATATCTGCGTGAATACATGGTAGTTGGCGGTATGCCGGAGGTTGTAAACAAGTTTTTGACGAGCCACAACTACGGCATTGTGCATCAGGAACAAGAAAAAATCCTGTCGGCGTACCTCAACGACATCGCCAAGTATGCCGCCCCCGCCGACCGCGCTAAGGCTCGCAACTGTTTCCTGTCGGTGCCTCGTCAGTTGGCAAAAGAAAACACAAAATTCCAATATTCAGTTGTGGAGCGCAACGGCACGGCTCGCAAGTTTGTAAGTTCGTTGGACTGGCTGCGCGACGCGGGCATTGTGAATTATTGCCGCAATCTCTCCACGCTTCAATTCCCGCTTGCGGCATACGTCCGCGACGAGCAATTCCGCATCTACATGAGCGACATCGGGCTTTTGGTCGCGATGTATGGCTTTGAGATGAAGGCGGCGTTGATGGAGGACACGCTCAATGGACCAGCAAAAGGCGGCATTTATGAAAATCTCTTTGCCGACTTCCTGATGAAAAAACGGTTGCCTCTCTATTATTATAAGAAGGACGATTCGTCGGTGGAAATAGAGTTTGTGCTCACGTCGGGGACGAGTCCGCTGCCCGTGGAAATCAAATCCAAAAATGGCCGCACACTCTCGCTCAACACCGTCCTTACATGGCAGGGCATCAGTTTCGGGTATAAATTCGGCAACTGTAATGTCGGCATCGACGGCAACAAAATTTCCATGCCACTATATTTGGCGATGTTTTTATAACAATATTCACACACATCATGAAAAAACTTTTATCATTACTTGGTTTCGACCATGAAAAGCACTCCGTCCGCGTGGAGATGATGGCGGGGCTTACCACTTTCCTTACAATGTCATACATCCTTGCCGTCAATCCGATAATCCTCGGCGACGCGGGCATGGACAAGGGCGCGGTGTTTTCGGCAACTGTCGTGGCTGCGGCTGTGGCGACTTTGGTGATGGCATTCTACGCCAAAAAGCCGTTTGCGCTCGCCTCGGGCATGGGTTTGAACGCATTTTTTGCATACACGCTTGTCCTCATGATGGGCTACACGTGGCAGGAGGCATTGGCGGCGGTCTTGGTGGAGGGCGTTGTGTTCATTTTCCTCACCTTATTCAAAGTGCGTGAGGCGATTGTGGATTCTATTCCAAAAAATCTCCGCTATTCAATTTCCGTGGGCATTGGACTTTTCATTGCATACATCGGCCTCCAAAACGGCGGCGTCATCATTGCCAATCAGGCTACAATCACAGGACTTGGACCATGGACGGCAGCATCATTGTTGGCAGTCTGCGGCATAGTATTGGGCGCGATATTGATGGCGTTGAAGGTGCGTGGCGCATTGTTTTATACTATTATAATAATGACCATAATCGGCATCCCGTGCGGCGTCACGCAGATACCAGAAGGCTTCACGTTGTTGAGTTTGCCAGTGTCGGTGGAGCCGGTGGCGTTCAAGATGGATTTTTCGAAGTTTCTTACTTTTGATGTCAACTACTACATAGCCGTCGCCACATTGCTGTTTATGGATTTGTTTGATACAATCGGCACGCTGATAGGCGCATCCACGGGCGCGGGCATGATAGACAAGGAGACCGGCAAAATCCCCGACCTCAATAAGTCGCTCATGGCAGACGCTGTCGGCACGACTGTGGGCGCATTGTGCGGCACATCGACCGTGACGACCTACGTGGAGAGTACCACCGGCATAGCCGAGGGCGGCAGGACGGGCTTGACGTCGTTTACTGTGGCGGTGTTGTTTTTGCTGTCATTGTTTTTTGCGCCGGTATTCATGATGATTCCTTCGGCGGCGACCACGAGCGCGTTGGTTTTAGTGGGCGTTATGATGCTCAGCCAAGTGGTTCGTCTTGATTTCAAAGATTTTACGGAATCAGTACCGTCGTTTTTTACGATAGTGATGATGCCGTTTGCGTCGAGCATATCCGAGGGCATCGTGATGGGTTTGTTGTCGTATGTAATAATTAAAGTGTGCACGGGGCGTTTCAGCCAGTTGTCGGTAACGATGTACGTGCTTGCGGCGTTCTTCGTGTTGAAATACGTCTCGGCGTTGCTGTAAAAAGGGCGGCGATTTTGTGAAAAAAAAAATTCACAAAAATTTTTTTATTCCAAAAACTGTATTTACCTTTGCACCGTCAAAAAACAAAAGCTGCCACCGTAGCTCAGTTGGTTAGAGCGGCTGATTCGTAATCAGCAGGTCATGAGTTCGACTCTCATCGGTGGCTCAATGGAAGATTAAAACATAAAAAATCTAAAAAAATCGGCGGATAGAGAGAAAACTATCCGCTTTTTTTGTTTCTTATTGAAAAATTCCATACATTAGTGCCGCCAAATTATTAAACAAGGCTATACCTCAGACAAAAGACATGGATACATTACCCAAAGACCCGGCGATGCTCGTTTCGGCAGTCAACATGCTCCTGCGCGACGACGAGTACGACGACCTTCAATCGCTTTGCAGCAGTTTTGACACCGAGCCGCTCGCGCTCCGGCGCACATTGTTGTTGGAGGGCTACACATACAGCGAGGCACAGCGTCAGATGCGCCCCGTAGGTTTCGACGGCGCGGCGGGCGTCGGCAAAGACAGCGTGGAAGTGGCGCACAGCTTCTTCCATCAAAAATGGAACATCTACAAATCGTCCACCTTAGATTGGCAGAAGGACGACATCGAGCAGGCAATCTCCTCATACGCAGCCGGGATGCCGAAGCCGCTCTACGAAATGCTCTCGTGCGGGCGCGAAGGATTCTTGCAGACGCACGGCACTTTTGCCGACGACCTCTCGTTTGCCACACAGGCATTGGAAAAACTAATGTTTTCATAAAAAAATATTTGCACAGGACAAAAAAACATCATACATTTGTAACAACAACAAAAACTCACAATATGGCACAGGAATTTGAAGAATACACACCGAGTGAAATGCTCAATAAGTATCTCACAGCCAACAAGATGCGCAAGACGCCAGAGCGTTTTATGATATTGGAGGAGATATACAAGACCGACGGGCATTTCGACATCGAATGGCTCTACAAGCACATTCTGTCCAAGGGTTACAACGTAAGCAAGGCGACCATCTACAATACGATGGAAGTGCTCACGGCGAGCGGCCTCGTGATACGGCACGACTTCGACACGGCGCGTGCAAGCTACGAAAAAAACGGCAAACCTCACAACCACATCGTCTGCATCATGTGCGGCAAGGTGGCTGAGTTTGACGACATGGACATACCAGAGATTGAGGACAAGGCAGCGGCTGTATCCAACTACGAGATATTCTCGCACAGGATATACCTCTACGGACTTTGCCCCGATTGCGCTACAAAGCGTATCAATTGACGGTACACATAGAAAAACTACAAGCAACCATAATAAAATGAAAATTGACGTATTATTAGGCCTCCAATGGGGCGACGAGGGCAAGGGCAAAATCGTGGACGTGCTTGCCCCCAAGTATGACATCGTTACAAGATTCCAGGGCGGTCCCAACGCCGGACACACCCTCAAATTCAACGGCAAGAAATATGTATTGCACACGATACCGTCGGGCATATTCACCGACGGCGCAATCAATATCGTCGGCAATGGCGTGGTGCTCGACCCGGGCATCTTCAAGGCTGAGATAGAGCAGGTGAAGGCAGAAAACCCCGACATCTACAAGTGTCTCAAAATCTCCCGCCGCGCCAACCTCATCCTTCCGACCCACCGCATACTCGACGCCGCCAACGAGGCAGCCAAGGGCAAGTCGAAGATTGGCAGCACCCTCAAAGGCATCGGCCCCACATACACCGACAAGATTAGCCGCAACGGCCTCCGCATCGGCGACATACTGATGCCCGACTTCCGCCAGAAGTTCGACGCGCTCACACAGCGTCATCTCCGCGAGATTGCAAGTCTCAATTACACCGACTTCGACCTCGAAACACCCACCAAGGAATGGTTTGAAGGCATCGAGGCTCTCAAACAGTTTGAATTTGTGGATGCGGAGATGCTCATCAACGAAAAAATCGACTCTGGCAAATCGGTACTCGCCGAGGGCGCACAGGGCACAATGCTCGACATCGACTTTGGCTCGTATCCTTTCGTTACAAGCTCCAACACCATCTGCGCCGGCGCATGCACGGGCATGGGCGTAGCTCCGCAGAAGATTGGCGAAGTGTTCGGCATCTTCAAGGCATACTGCACGAGGGTAGGGGCGGGTCCTTTCCCGACAGAACTCTTTGACGAGACCGGCGAAAAAATCCGCACACTCGGCGGCGAGTTTGGAGCGACGACAGGCCGTCCACGCCGCACAGGCTGGCTCGACCTCGTTGAACTTAAGTATTCTTGCATGATCAACGGCGTTACGCAGCTCATCTGCACCAAGGGCGACGTATTGAACGATTTCGATACCATCAAGGCTTGCATAGAATACGAAATAGACGGCAAGCGCACAATGTCGATGCCATTCGACAGCGCGGAGGAGGCAAAACCCATCTACAAGGAGTTCAAGGGTTGGAAGACCGACATCTCCAAGGCAACCAAAGAGTCGGAGCTTCCAAAAGAACTCATGGACTACATCAAGTTCATCGAAGACTTTGTGAAAGTGCCGGTGAAGATGGTTTCCGTAGGTCCCGATAGGAACGCCACCATTGTAAGGTAATCTTTTTACTTTCATCCATAATACACACCTCCAGCGGCTATACCACGCGGCTTTCGCAACCGCACGGGCTTAGCCGCATTTTTTGTGAAGTGATTGAAATAATTGAAGTAATTGAAGTAATTGAAATTATTGAAATTGAAGTAACTGAATGGACATATTATTTACACTCCGCCACTTGATTAAGGCGGGGCATCGCAACGGACACGGAGTACATTCGCCCAACATATTCGATTTTTATGAAAAGGCGATTTTCTCCAAGGAGGAGTTCGACTATTCCAATGCGGAGGAGTCGCTTAAACTCTTTAAGCAGAGCACCGAAACCATCAATGTAACATCCGCCGGGGCCAAGGGCGACGGCACCAAGCATCCGCGCAAGGTAGCCGACATCGCCAAATCGAGTTCGTCGTATGGCAAGTACGGCAGATTGTTGCAGCGCATTGCGCATTACCTGCACCCCGACCACATCCTCGAACTCGGCACTTCGCTCGGCATCGGCACTATCTATATGGCGAGCGGCAGCCCGTTGTCGCTTGTAACGACAGTGGAGGCTTGCCCCGAGACGAGCAAGACGGCGGAGCGCAATTTTAAGCGAATCGGCATCGACAATATAATCCCCAAGGTGGGCAATTTTGACGACATCATCGGCGACCTCATCACGCCGGGGCGTTTTGGGCTTATCTATGTAGATGGCAACCATACCTACGAGGCTACGCTCCGCTATTACGACATCATCAACAAGGCGGCGGACGGCGGCGACTGCGTGGCTATCTTCGACGACATCAATTGGTCGCGGGGGATGTCGAAGGCGTGGTACGAGATTTGCCAAAAGCCCGACACAATAGTCGCCATCGAGACAATGAGGATGGGTATCGTGTTTTTTAATAAGAAATTAACGCAAAAAACATACATCACACGTTTCTGAAATTCAAAAAATTTGTATTTTTGCCGCAATTATTAAAACTGTTTGGCGGAAAATGAAAAGTGTTCTAATACTTACAACGGTAATTTTATGGGCGGTATTTCCAGCGTCGGCGCAATTTGACATGCTCGGCAAGGGCATCACGCGCATCTGTGCCAATATCGACAACGACCCCGAATACGAGGCGAAGATAGACACGTTGGATGTCAATACGATACTTGTAACGTGCAAGGGCGTGGAAAAATACCCCTATTACACATACGAAATAGACGTAGAGAGCGACGAGTGTGTCTGCGTGGGCGTTGTAAGCCGCAATCGTGAAGTGTTTGACGCTTACGTAAATATGCTGTCTTCTTTCGGCAAACTCGTTGAACACGACAGCGCGATGGTCAATTTTAAGTACGTCATTTACAAAAAGAACGATGACAACGGCGCGTTGCCTTCCGAAAAACTTTATCTCTCGGTAATGCAGCCGTACAGGAATAGTTCGTTGCTATCGCAACGCAATATTTTCAGCATCTCGCTTAGCAAGAGTGGCGACATGTCGTCCGCCGAATGATTTTTTATTTGATTAATTGTAACTAAAAGAAATGGGAACCCAAAACAAGGAATACATCTACGAACTCGAATTCAAGGTAAGGGATTACGAGTGCGACCTCCAAGGCATCGTCAATAATGCCGTGTATCAGAATTATCTCGAACACACCCGCCACGAGTTTCTGCGCTCCACCGGCAACGATTTTGCACAGTTGCACCTCCAAGGCATCGACCCAGTGGTCATCAAGTCGGAACTCGAATACAAGTCGCCGCTCCGCAGTGGCGATGTCTTTGTCGTAAAACTCCTGATGCGCCGACTGAGTTTCGTGAAATTTCAATTCATTGAGGATGTCTATCTCAAAGGCAACGAGCGTCCCGTGTTGCTTGGCGCAATCACCTGCGCCGTAACGATGGGCGGTCGTCCCGTAAAAATCGACGTCCTGCCCGAAGCATTGAAAAATCTGATGGTATCGGCAGAATAAAATACTGGCGAGTCGCTTCGCGACAATCCTGTGAGAGAGGGTCGCTTCGCGAGAAATCGAACAAATCTTTTCAAATCATACAAATATAACAAATTTTTTTCATAATAAAAAACGCTGCGGCACACTATATATAATAAGGTGTGTCGCAGCGTTTCTGTTTGGAGTGCGGGCGGCTCGCCCGCTTTATTTGGAAAGTTTGGAATGCGGGCGAGCCGCCCGCGCTCCATCTTTATTTTGCGTAGTTCACAGCGCGGGTCTCGCGGATTACGGTAATCTTTATCTGACCCGGGTAGGTGAGTTCCTTCTGAATCTTGTTGGCGATTTCGGCGGAGAGTTTTTCGGTCTCGATGTCTGTTACCTTGTCGGCGCCAACGATGACGCGGAGTTCGCGGCCAGCCTGGATTGCGTAAGTCTTCAATACGCCGGGGTACGATTGCGCGAGGTCTTCCAATGCTTTGAGCCTCTTGATGTAACTCTCGGCGATTTCGCGACGTGCGCCGGGACGTGCGCCCGATATTGCGTCGCAGACTTGTACAATTGGCGATATGATGGAGGTCATCTCAATCTCGTCGTGGTGTGCGCCGATGGCGTTGCAGATGTCGGGCTTCTCCTTGTACTTCTCGGCGAGTTTCATGCCAACGAGAGCGTGAGGCATTTCGAGGTCTTCGTCTGGCACCTTGCCGATGTCGTGGAGCAGACCGGCGCGTTTGGCGGCTTTCACGTAGTTGGTCAAGCCGAGTTCCGATGCCATTACGGCGCAGAGGTTGGCAGTTTCGCGGGAGTGTTGCAAGAGGTTTTGACCGTAAGAAGAGCGGTATTTCATCTTGCCGATGAGCCTTACGAGTTCGGGGTGCAAACCGTGAACGCCGAGGTCGATGTAAGTGCGTTTGCCCACTTCGGCAATTTCGTCTTCGAGTTGTTTTTGGGTCTTGGCTACTACTTCCTCGATGCGGGCGGGGTGTATGCGTCCGTCTGTTACGAGTTGGTGGATTGCCAAGCGCGCCACTTCGCGCCTTACGGGGTCAAATCCGGAGAGTACAATGGCGTCCGGGGTGTCGTCCACGATGATTTCCACACCTGTGGCGGCTTCAAGTGCCCTAATGTTGCGGCCTTCGCGTCCGATGATGCGTCCCTTTATCTCGTCGTTGTCGATATTGAAAACCGTCACAGAATTTTCGATGGCGGTCTCAGCACCGATACGTTGAATAGTCTGGATAACAATCTTTTTGGCTTCGCGGGCGGCTTGGAGTTTAGCCTCCTCCACGATGTCATTTTTGATGCTCACTGCCTCGGTCTGAGCCTCGGCTTTGAGGGAGTCGAGGAGCTGCTGCTTGGCATCGGCGGCGGAGATACCGGCTATTGCTTCGAGGTTCTCCTGTGCGCGGTGATAGAGGTCGTCGAGTTCCTTGCTCTTGGCATCCGCCTTTTCTATCTGGCGTTCGAGTGTCGCTTTGAGTGCGTCGCTCTCGCTTTTCTTTTGGTCGAGCTCCTTTTGTTTCTTCTGGATTTCGCCCTTGTTCTGGTTGAGGGCAGTCTCCTTCTGGCGAAGTTTCTGCTCCAATTGTTGGAGTTTGTTGTTCTTTTCGGTTGCGATACGTTCGTTTTCCGACTTCATCTTGAGTGCCTCCTCGCGGGCTTCCAGAATCTTCTTCTGTTTGATGGCTTCCGCGTCGGCGTGCGCATTGTCGATAATGCGGTTAGCCGTCTTCTCGGTGGCCTTCACTTTTAGGAAGTAGCCGAGCAGGAATCCAATCACCAATGCTGCAAGCGCGGCGCAGACCGGGATTATAAAAGTTGACATTTCGGTATTTATATAGTTTATAAAAATTAACAAAAAAAGCCCGCATCATTTGCAGAAATAGTTTGGAAACCCCTGATGACTCATGGGCGGGAGCCGCTCTACTGTTTTTAACGTCCAACGTCAGGATGCCGCCACTTGAAGCGACGCTGCAGAGCTGAAGTACGGCGAGCCGTACCTAAGGCCTGTTATACGCAGTCTGAAGCAAACTCCCTGTTTAGTTTTAATTGTAGAGTTTCAAACCTGTTTGTGAAATGATGCGGGCAGAATGTCTTGTATTCTGTTCTTATATGTTAAAGAGCATTGATTTTCTGTATGTAGTCGTCGATTTCGTTTGACATTATACGCAGCTCCGATAGCATCTCTGTGTCGTCGGATTTGGCAGCCTTGTCAACGTACTTGGATACAAACTCGATAGCGACCATAGCAAGGAAGTCGAAGTCGTCCTTTTTGCTGTTGTCAAACCTCTGCTTGTACACATTTATCCTGTCGTTGATGAGAGTCGTCGCCGTGCGGAAACGCTCCTCATCTTCGCGTGATACTTTCATAGGATATGAGTGTCCTGCTATTGTTAGTTTTATCAGTAACTTGTCGTCCATCGGTCTATTTTAATTTGTGTATCTGTAATCGATGTATTCCATTTTCATGCTCATTGACCAAAATCAGTCCAACAACATCGACAAGCACTTGTCGATGTCCCGCACAATTCTGTTCAAGTAAATCTTGGCATCATGCTTGTCCTTGCCGTCCAAGAGCGAAACCACAGTTTTCATGTTTTCGTAGCGAAGCTTAAGCTGCTGATAGTCGGACTCGCGGTTTTTCATCTTGTCCTCGAGTTCCTTGTTGCTCGCTTCAAGTTTGACACATTCCGACTTCAGCCGGTCGCAGATTGCCACCAGCCTTGCGAATTTGTCGCGAAACTCTTTTACTATTATTTCTTTCTCGTCAGTCATGCTTGTACCAAAATTGATATGACAAATGTACGACTTTTTTTAATATGCGCCAAATTTTTCGTTATCTATTTTTAAAAAATTTTTTTTAGCATTGATTTTCAGATATTTGGAGTTAAAGTATTTTATAGGTATGACTACGATTATGCGCATTTTTGGTGCAAAAAAATACGCACTTCTTCATTTTGTCTTGGTTAAATAAGAAAAAATGTGTACATTTGTTGCAACTTTTTGGCGCGATTTTCGTTGCAGAAATTGGGCACTGTGTCAAAAAGTACACCATTAATTATATAAAGAGTCAATTGAAAGTTTTGATCATAGAGAACGACTTTGTGTCGCGGCATTACCTTCGGGATCTGCTCCGCTATTATGGCCACACGTGCCAGACGGCGATGAATGCTTCCGATGGTCTCGACATATATGCTTGCGGACGCCCTGACGTCATCATCTGCAATGTGATGCTGCCAGGCATTTCGGGCATGGAGTTTTTGCGCGACATCAGGAAGAATGACTCTAAGACCGCCATCGTGATGATGGCTACCGAAAGTTCCGAAAGGCTCGCCGTGCAGGTATTTAGGGCGGGTGCCGACGATTTTCTCAAAAAACCAATCCAGGACAAGGATCTAATCCCGTTGTTAGACAAATTTGCCGCACGGCTGCCGGAATCCAAGGACGCCGCCGACCCTTACGGCGAGGTGGTCTCGGGCAGGCTCGAATTTACTTTCCCAACCGAATACGACGGCACGGCAAGCATTATGCCGCGTGTGATGGAGACTTTGAGCGAGGATTATTTTAGCCTCGACGACCGCATCAGCATCGAACTTGGACTCTCTGAACTCGTCACCAACGCCATCGAACACGGCAACCTCAATATCACCTACAACGAGAAGACCGCCGTAGCCGACCTCTCCGACGGCATGATGGATCTCTGCAACGAGAGGCTTCTCGACCCGGAGATTGCATCGAGGATTATCACTATATATTATGAATTTACGCCCGAGGAGTGCAAGTGGACCATTATAGACGAGGGCAATGGCTTTGACGTAAGCAAAGTGCCAGACCCCACCAAATGCGCAGACCGCGAGGTGCTTTTCCACGGCAGGGGCATTATGTTTTCGAGGGCGATATTCGATTCCGTGGAGTACAAGGGCAAGGGCAACGAGGTGGTTGTCACCAAAAAACGCAATTTTATCGTGTAGCCGTGCCAAATTCTTTCTTTTTGGTACTTATTTTTTTTGTAATTACATCTGGTTGCAAGTCTGACATTTAGCGGCTCCAATGGCGGGGACGCGGCTTTTTTCGTTGGTATTTCGCAAAAGTTTCATTACCTTTATGCCGCTAATCAACATCAATCATAGACTAACCTAACGCTTTATTTTACAAGGAATAACAATGGATAAGTTCACACATCTACACGTCCACTCGCACTATTCGATATTGGATGGAATGTCGAAAGTGCCGGATCTTATCAACAAGTGCTTGAAAAACGGTATGCACGCCATGGCTCTCACAGACCACGGCAATATGTTTGGCATCAAGGACTTGGTGGACACCGCAGGCAAAATAAACGGCAAGGCTAAAAAAGCGGTCAAGGAGTGCAAGGAAAACATCGAGAAGGCTACCGACCCCGCCAAGAAGGCTGAATTGGAAGCGCAGTTGCCCGAATTGGAGAAGAAGGCGGCGGAGTTTGTGCCTTTCAAGCCAATCATAGGCATCGAGGCATATTGCGCCCCTGAGAGCCGTCATATAAAGGCAAAGGGTCATCGCGGATGGCACTTGGTGCTGCTCGCCAAAAACAAGACCGGCTACCACAGCCTTTGCAAACTCTCGTCGATAGCCTTCACGGAGGGTTTTTACAGCAACCCGCGTATCGACAAGGAACTCCTCGAAAAATATCACGAAGGACTGATATGTTCGTCGGCGTGTATTGGCGGCGAAATTCCCAAGAAAATCCTCGCCGGCGACCTTGCGGGCGCGGAGGAGGCGGTATTGTGGTTCAAGAATCTCTTTGGCGAGGATTATTACCTCGAGATGCAACGCCACAAGACCGACAAGCCAAATGCAAGCACCGAAACCTACGAACTCCAAGAGAAGGTGAATAAGGTTTTGGTGGAGCTGGCCAAAAAGCACAATATCAAGTTGATAGCCACCAACGATGTTCACTTTGTGGAAGAAGACCACGGCGAGGCTCACGACCGCCTTATCTGCCTGAGCACGGGCAAGGATTTCGACGACCCCGACCGTATGCACTACACCAAGCAGGAATGGCTCAAAACTCCCGAGGAGATGGAGGCGATATTCGCCGACTATCCAGAGGCTCTCGCCAATACCGTGGAGATAGCCGACAAGGTGGAGGTATATAGCATTGATTCAGGCCCGATCATGCCTAAATTCGAGATTCCCGAATCGTTTGGCACAGAGGAAGAATACCGCAAAAAGTTTACAGAGGAAGACCTTTTCAACGAGTTTACGCAGGACGAAAATGGCAATGTGGTGCTCTCCAAGGAGGATGCCGACAAGAAGATTGCCAAACTCGGCGGCTACGAAAAGCTCTACCGTATTAAACTCGAAGCCGACTACCTCTCCAAACTCACCTACGACGGCGCGAGGGTTCGTTATGGCGACACGTTGACAGCCGAGCAGCAGGAGCGCATCAAATTTGAGTTGCACATAATGAAGACGATGGGTTTCCCGGGATACTTCTTGATTGTGTCTGACTACATCCGCGCCGCACGCGAGGAATTGGACGTTTGGGTAGGCCCCGGACGTGGTTCGGCGGCTGGCTCGGTAGTTGCTTATTGCTTGAAAATCACCAACCTCGACCCTCTGAAATACGACCTGCTTTTTGAACGTTTCTTGAACCCCGACCGTATCTCGCTCCCTGATATTGACGTAGATTTCGATGACGACGGACGCGGCAAGGTGCTCGACTGGGTAACAGAAAAGTATGGCAAGGAAAAGGTGGCACACATTATTACATACGGCACAATGGCTACAAAATCGTCGGTAGCCGACGTGGGTCGTGTGCAGAAAGTGCCGTTGCCGATAGTAAACGCCATCAAAAAACTCATCCCCGACAAGGGCTTTGAGGAGTATCAGGTGAAGGCTGTTGACGGCGAAGTGCCCAAAAAGATGCCCAAGGTAAACCTCGGTACGTGTTACAAATACATCCCCGAACTTCAACAACTTGTAAAAGGCATCCAGCCCGACACAGAAAACTTCAAAGTGCCGCTCGAAGGTCAAAACGAGAATGTGGAAGAAATGTTGAAGTACGCCAAGGATTTGGAAGATACCAACCGTCAGATAGGCATCCACGCCTGTGGCGTCATCATCGGTGCGCAAGACCTCACCGACATTGCGCCCGTGTGTACAATCAAAGATAAAGAAACCGATACAGATGTAGTTGTTACTCAGTATGATGGACACGTCGTTGAAAGCGTTGGTTTAATCAAGATGGACTTCCTCGGACTGAAGACCCTCTCGCTCCAAAAGGAAACCCTCAAAAACATCAAGAAGCACCGTGGCATCGACATCGACCTCGAACAGATACCCATCGACGACAAACTCACCTACCAGCTATACAGCGAGGGACGCACGATAGGCACGTTCCAATTTGAATCGCCGGGTATGCAGAAATATTTGAAGGAGTTGAAACCCAACAACATCAACGACCTCATCGCGATGAACGCCCTCTACCGTCCGGGTCCTATGGACTACATCCCGACCTTCATCAACCGTAAACTTGGGCGCGAACCCATCTCCTACGACATCCCCGTAATGGAGAAGTATCTCAAAGATACATACGGAGTTACGGTCTATCAGGAGCAAGTAATGCTTTTGAGCCGGTTGCTTGCGGGCTTCACGCGAGGTCAGGCGGACTCACTGCGTAAGGCGATGGGTAAGAAGATTGCCGCGATGTTGGCGGACTTGAAACCAAAATTCATCGAGGGCGGCAAGAAAAACGGACACGACGAGCAGATACTCCTCAAAATCTGGGGCGACTGGGAAAAATTTGCGTCCTACGCCTTCAACAAGTCGCACGCAGCGTGCTACGCTTGGGTGGCGTATCAGACCGGCTACCTCAAGGCTCACTATCCAGCCGAATACATGGCGGCAAACCTCACCCGCAACAAGGACTCCATCGATGACGTCAAAAAGTTTATGGAGGAGTGCAAGGCGATGAAGATTGAGGTAAAAGGCCCCGACATCAACGAATCAGACCTCGACTTCTCCGTCACCAAAAACAACGGCATCCGCTTTGGACTTGGCGGCATCAAGGGCGTCGGCGAGGCGGCTGTGGAAGGCATAGTTGCCGAAAGGGAGAAAAACGGCCCTTACAAGGACATCTACGACTTTGTGGAGCGCGTAAACCTCTCGCAGGTCAACCGCCGCACATTGGAGAGCCTTGCCATAGCCGGGGCGTTTGATTCGTTCAAGGACTTGAAGCGCAGCCAGTTTCTCGAGCCGTGCGAAGGCGACGTCATCTCGTTTAGCGAGGCGCTCGGCAAGTACGGACAAAAAATCAAGTCAGGTGGCAATACGGGCGGCAATTCGCTTTTTGGCGACACCGTGCAGGTGGAAATCAAGAAGCCGATACCCCGCAACTGCGAAGAATGGAGCGACCTCATCCGCCTCAATAAGGAGAAGGAGCTTGTAGGCATATACCTCTCGGCGCATCCGTTGGACCAGTACAAATTGGAAATCAACAATTACTGCAACGCCACGATGGCGGAGATGGCTGCAAACGACGAATCGCTCAGGACCAAAAACGAACTGCGCCTTGCGGGCATCGTAACGGCAGCCGCCGAGCGCACCACCAAGACCGGCAACCCCTGGGGACAATTGACGGTGGAGGATTTCAGCGGCAGTTACCAGTTTGCGATGTTTTCAAAAGACTATATGCAGTTTAAGAGTTTCTTCTCAACTGGTTACGCAGTGTTGATTAAAGGAAAGATGCAAGCGCGTTACAACAATCCAAGCGAGTTTGAATTCCGCATCAACAGCATCGAATTCCTATCCGACATGAAGGACAAGATGCTCAATTCAATCACGCTCACGCTGCCGGTCAACGAGCTAAGCGACCAGCTGGTGAAGGTGATTCAGAAGATTTCCACGAGCAACAAGGGCAATAGCACCCTCGCCTTCAACATCTTCGACCCAAAGACCAACATCAAAATAAAGATGCACTCACGGTCGCACAGGGTCAAGATTGACAACGGACTTATATCCGAACTCAATAGTCAGAATATCAGTTACGAAATACGCTAAATAATGAATGACGGCAAAAAAAATTTTTTGCCGTCATTTTCTTTTTTTATATCGAAATATTGCATTATATTTGCATATCCAATACAAAAACCATCATTAAAGGCAAGTATGAAAAAGAATTCGATAGATTTTTTTCAGCGGTTCAAGCTCAATAGCCGCGTTACATTAGACATAATTTTTATAGTATTGCCCATTGTATTTGTGGTAATCGTGGCATACTTCGGCATATCGCAACTCAGGCACACGTCCGAAATGCTGTCTAAGCAGTATCTCGCCATCAACGTAAATGGCGGCAAGATTACCGCAGGCATCAATCAGGCATTTGAAGCCGTCGATAGGAACAACAAGGAGGCTGTTGCCACTTTTGCTACCCAGACCACCGATGCCGCCAACAACATTGCGGGTATCGTAAAACAATTGGACGGCGACGCTCCCGAAATTGAGAAGCAGTTTGGTATCATACATCCGCTCATCAACCAATCTATGCAGGGATTGAGCTCGATATTGTCAAAAATGCAGGATTCCAACGCCAAATTCGCCGACATCAACGCCACTATCGCCAAGTACGACAATCTCGCCGAAGATTTGAGTCAGCGTACTGCGAGGAAGGCGCAGGCATATTTGGACGGCAACAACAGGGCAGCAGCGCAACGATACCTCAAAGCGGCAATGCTGTCGGAGAGGGCGTGCCGTCTGTCGGTGGAATCCAATCTCTTTGGGCAGCTTGGCAATATGGAACGTACACGTCAGGCTATGGGCGAGTTGGTTCAGTGCCACGCCGACCTCTTCAAAGTCCTTGACGATGCCGATAAGCAGATGTTGACGGAGATGGACTCAATTTTTAAATACCTGATGGACAATTCCAGCAAATTTGGCGAACTTGTAGCCTCGATGAAGATGCAAGCTGCAGAAGGCGCCAAGACCAAGGTGGCCATCCTCAAAGAATTGAGCATTATGCAGGGTATGTGCAACGCCCGCATCGAATCGCTCTCCGACCAAATCACGCAAGTAACCAGGCGTATGTCGATAATGATGATAATTGCATTGCTAATATCGCTCAATGGTTCGTATTTCACCGTCAAGTATCTCAAACAGACCATCGTAAAACCCGTGGTAAAACTTGCGTCGGTTGCAAGGGACATCGCCAATGCCAACCTCGTAAACGACATCAAGCACAACGACGGCGTAGATGAAGTATCGCAACTCGAAGACGCCTTTGCATCAATGACCGAAAACCTTACGGATCTCATAACATCGCTCAAAGCAACCGCCGGGGATATTGCCGATTCGAGCCGCTCGATGCTTGAAGCAAGTCAGCAGATGACCTTATCCGCCAACGACCAGGCTTCGTCGGCGCAAGAGATGTCGGCATCCATCGAGGAGATGAATGCGTCCATCGAGCAAAACCGCGACAACGCCAGCACCACCGAGGAGATGGCCATCAACAATTCGCAAATCATCAGCGATTGTTCGGTGTCGGCGCAGCAATCAGAAAAATCGATGAACGACATCGCCGAAAAGATTTCCGTCATCGACGAAATATCATTCCAGACCAACCTGCTTGCCCTCAACGCCGCTGTGGAGGCGGCACGTGCCGGCGAACACGGCAAGGGTTTTGCGGTAGTAGCATCCGAAATCCGCAAACTCGCCGAAAAATGCGCTATGGCGGCCAAGGAAATCGACAATGTTTCCAAGGGCAGCATCGCGGCGGTCAAGCAGAATGGCGAGGCGTTCAACATCGTATTGCCGAAGTTCCAGCGCATCACGGATTTGTTGCAGGACATCGCCGCCGCCTGCAAGGAACAGGCGAATGGCAGCGAGCAAATCAATGCAGCCGTACAGCGTTTCAACAATTCTACGGAGCAATTCTCCGCGATAGCCGACGCAATGGCTACCAACAGCGAGAGCCTCTCCTCCAAGGCGGACAGCCTGCTCGACATCACCGACCGTTTCGTCACCAAGTAATCGTCCAAGCAAATTCTCAAACCATCCATACAATTATGAAAATACATCCCATCAAAACACTCTCGGCGGCAGCGTTGATTGCCACCCTTGCCGCCGGATGCTCGTCCAATACGGGCGGCACTTCGCAGACTCCATCGGAGCGCATCAAGGCAGACCAGATAGGCTACAACGCCAAGTCTGTGAAAATTGCAATCGTGCCAGACGGCGCATCCGACGATTTCCAAATCGTTGACATCCAAGACAATGTAGTATATAAGGGCAAGACTTCCGCCGCCGCAAAATGGTGGGCGTCTGGCACAAGCGTCAAGCAGGCGGATTTTTCCGATTTTGACCAGCCGGGCGTATATACTATAAGGTGTGACGGCGCGGAAAAGTCGTACCCCTTTGCCATTGGCGACAATATCTACACCGACCTCGCCATCGCTGCCACCAAGTCGTTCTACTTTGCCCGCAGCGGCGTGGAAATCACGCAGGAGCACGGCGGCAAGTACGCCCGCCCCGCAGCGCATCCCGATACACAGGTGAAGGTTCACAAATCTGCCGCCGGTCCCAAGCGCAAGGAAGGCGACATCATCAGCTCGCCCGGAGGCTGGTACGACGCCGGCGATTACAATAAGTACATCGTCAATTCGTCCATCACCGTATGGGAAATGCTCAATGCAGTGGAACTTCATCCCGACTTCGCCAAAAGCCTGAATCTCAACATCCCCGAATCCGGCAACAATATCCCCGACATCGTTGACGAATTGCTCTTCAACCTCCGTTGGATGATTACGATGCAAGACCCGGCGGATGGCGGAGTTTACCACAAACTCACCGCCCTCGGATTCAACGGTATGATAATGCCGCAGGACGACCACGACGAGCGTTATGTAATCAAAAAATCCACCGCCGCCGCCCTCGACCTCGCCGCCACTTGCGCCAAGGCTTACCGCGTGCTCAAACCATACGACGCCGAATTGCCCGGCCTCCGCGATTCGCTGATGAAGGTAGCCGACAAGGCTTGGGATTGGGCTCAGAAAAATCCCACCGTACTCTACGACCGCAACCCCGAAGGCGTGATGACCGGTCAGTATGACGACATCCACGTCCGCGACGAATTTTCGTGGGCAGCAATCGAGTTGACAATCGCCACTGGCAATTCCAAGAGATATATGACCAAAATTGCCAAAGACGACTTCGAGTTTGCGACACCGGCTTGGGATTCCACGAGCGTTATGGGCGTTATGTCGGCTCTCAACAAGCCCGAATACAAGGATTTGTTTGATGCCGAGATGTACGACTTTATGAAAGGCGGACTCATAAAACTCGCCGACCAGTACCTCAACGATTACCAGCGTTCACCCTACGCCACACCGCTTGCAGCCTTCCCGTGGGGCAGCAATTCTGTTGCCGCCAACCAAGGCATCGTGCTTGCCGCCGCCTACCGCATCACCGGCAATACCAAGTACCTCGAAGCAGCCCAGGCAGACCTCCATTACATCCTCGGTCGCAATCCGCTTGACTATTGCTACGTAACGGGATTTGGCGTAAAGACCGTGAAAGACGTACACGACCGCCGCTCCGTAGCCGACGGCATCGAAGCCCCAGTACCCGGCTATCTCTGCGGCGGACCCAATGCCACAGCAAGAGGCGACATCGCCGATTCGCTCTACAAATACAATACGCCCGCAATGCGCTACTGCGACATCAACAGCAGTTACACCACCAACGAAATCGCAATCAACTGGAATGCAGCGTTGATAGGGCTTGTATTTGATGTTAATTAATGCATAATGCATTAAAAATTAAAATGATTATAGATTGTCATACCCACAATAATCCCCGTCCCGGAGTGCCGTCGATAGTCGATGTGTCCGGGCGCGGGGATTTTGTATTTGGGCAGGAGGTAATGTTTTCGGTAGGGATTCACCCGAAATACATCACTGACGATTGGGAGGGCGCATTGATTGAGGTTGCCAAGGCTGCCGCTCATAGCAATTGCGTGGCGATAGGGGAGTGCGGTCTCGACAAATTCGCCGACGCGCCTTTGTCGTTGCAGGAAAAAGTTTTAGAGTCGCAAATCGTTTTGGCTCGGGATTTTGCAAAGCCGCTAATTATCCATTGCGTGAGGCTGTACAGCTATGTAATTCATCTACTAAGGAAGAGGAGTTTCCAAAATCCGGTGGTTTTTCACGGTTATAATGGCAATCCCGACACCACCGCCCAATTATTGAAAATGCCAAATGTTTATTTTTCATTTTCGGAATCCACATTTGCAACGCCCGAAACGTCGGGAGCAAAATCGTTGCCGTTGATACCTGTATCGCGCATCCTCACCGAAACCGACTGCGACAGCACCGCCGACCTGTCAATTACCATCCAAAAAATCGCCGAAAAAAAACAAATTGAAGCCTCATCGCTCCAACAATCAATATATGAAAACTTTATGCGGATAATTGGCGATAAGCAAGCTCATTAGCATTACAATTATACATAAATAAAAAATCCCGACCATCGTCGTAACGGTCGAGATTTTTGCGGTCGCGCTTGCGGTCATAGACCTTTTTGGACTGCCTGATTTTTGTTGGCCTCATCGAAATAATTTTGCCGTGGAGCATAATCTCCTCCTCGCGGCTCTTGCGTTTGGCGGCTTTGAGTGCGTCGAGAGCCGCCGTGTTTTTCTGCTTGTTCATAGTAGTTATTATTATATTTATACTTCAATTACTTCAATTACTTTCTTTTAACAACGAATTAAACGAATAAAACGAATAGTCTTGCAGATGTTTTAATTAAACAAATGCCGCAAGCGGCAGCGAATTAAACAAATATACAAAGTTTCAGGTGTATTCGTTTAATTCGTAAAGTTAAAAAATAACTTGTTGATTTTTAACTTGTTTGTTGATTTTGGTTATTTGTTTTATTCGTTTAATTCGTTGTTCAACAAAAATATAACGTTGAATAGACAGTTGTTATTTTATAACAAGATTGAAATCTTGCGCAAATGCCGCCTGCACTTCCTTCAGACGTTTGGCGGCTTCCTTGATGCGCGAATCTACTTCCTTGTAACGCGCTTCCCAATCGATGCGAATTTCGGGCGTAAATTCGTTTTCTGGCACTTTGTAGAGGCGCACGAGATACTCAAAATCGGAGGTAGCGGCATTGTCGAGCACCGAGAGGTAGTTGAGCACTTCGTTTTTGAGGTTTTCGCCGCCTTCTATCACCTCAATCCTATTGATTTCGTTTCTGCTTTCTTCTATCTGCGTGGTGAAGGCGAGGAGAGCCGCGTCCATCTTTTCCGGCACGTAGGTGTCAAATGTTTCAAGCAGTTCGTCGTATTTGAGCACCACGGCTTTTTGCTGTTCCATAAGTCCGTCGTTGAATGTGCCTGCCTGTCGGGATGTTGGGCGACAAGAGATGATGGTCATTGCCATTATCAGCGACAATGCCATTGTGATTATCTTTACGTTTTTCATTTTCCTGATTTTTTACTCTTTTGGTTGATAGTTTCGATGGCTTGGTTTACTTTTGTGTTGGCGACCGAGACCTTCTTATCGACTGCGGAAGAGATGTTGTCCCACTGCTGGCGAAGTTCGTCTGTGAAGTCAGAATCGGGTATTTTGTATATCCTCACCTGCTCTTTGGCCTCGTTGGAAGCTATGGAGCGCATAGTCTCTACCTTTTGGTTGAGCAATTGGTGGAGCGGTTGACATTCTGGCCCCACGTTCATACCGCCGAGGGTTTTGGTAGCTTCGGCAAGGTACTTGTTGAACCCTTCGAGTGCGCGATCCATTTCGGCAGCCTGGAAGGTTTCATAACTCTGTTTCAATGCGTTATATACGCTATCGACATTGTGATTGACGGCGATGAGCGACGCTGCGTCTGCCTTCATCTGCTCCTCCGACCTGCCGCCGCAGCCTATTGTAGCAGCAGCAAGCATCGCCACGGCGATTATTTTGAATGTTTTTTTTAACATAATTACGTTTTGATTTTTGTTAGTTTTCGCGGCAAAGATATATATTTTTTTTGTGTTGGGGGTGGTTTTTATACATATATTTTTTTTTCGATAATTATTGTTAATATCTGCAAAAAAATTTATATTTTTGCCGTGAATTTTGAACAATTAATTATTAACAAAACAAAATTGACTATGAACAAGAAAAACTTGTGGGCATTATTGGCCACATTGCTGATGGTGTTGCCGTTGCTGATGACTTCGTGCGGCGACGACGACCCCATCGAGGACGAACCGGTAAACAATGTTACACCCAAGCCGGACGACCAACCGACCGACAAGCCGTCCTACACCCCAATCAGCGAGCCGCTCGAAAAGTCGGAGTACACAATCATCTATTACGGACACGGCGGCGGCGACCTCGATGCGTCAATCCTGAACAACATCAACGACCTTTTCCACGCCGACAAAAATAGTTACAACAAGGTACACGCAGCCGTTCAGTACAAGTTTTCGAGCAAGGAAGGCCTGACGACAGAGAGTGAGGATGAAGAAGAAGATGTTGAGGATGATTTTGATGCTGAAAAATACGGTCACGCAACGCTTCGTTTTGTTGTGGATCCGTCAGCAGACTTTGAGAAAATGCTCGACGACATCAGTCCAATTGCCTTGGCAGACAAAGATTTGGACATCGCAGCCACCGAATCCCTCACCAATTTCATCAAATGGGCTGTTGAATATGCACCTGCCAACAAGTACATCCTTGTGCTTTCTGACCACGGCGGCGGTTATTCGCCCGAAGACGAACTCCCGATGGACAATCCGACGCTCTCCAAGGGTCTCGTTTATGACGACGGCGCCAACTTCGACCACATCACAGCCGAAAAAATCGTGAAGGCTGTCAACGCCGCCGGAATACGCCCGGAGGTGATTTATCTCGACGCCTGCCTGATGAACACAATCGAGTATCAGTATGAATTGAAGGACATCGCCAACTACCTGATACTCTCAACATTCTCCGTGCCTGGTCCCGGCGGCGATTATGTTCCGCTCATTGATGGACTTGCCAAAAACAACATCGAGACCGCTTTGTCTGATTTTAGCAAGGCGACGGTAAAGCGTTGGGACGAGGTAATTGATGAAGAAACAAACGAGAAGCCTTATCCGTATTCTGACATTTCGGTAATCCGCACCGCCAATCTCGATGCCTTTGGCAACAAGTGGAAGAATTTCACCGACCAACTCATCTCCGCATACGAGAGCGGCGACGAGGGTGTCAAGGAAGCCATCGACGAGGTAACAGCCGCAATGATGCCGATGGAATGTGCGTTTCCGTTGTACGATATGAATTTCTACGCTGAGAAAATCATCGCAGCCGTTCCCGATTATTTTGACGAATTGCTTTCACAAGACCTCGCCGACGCTTACGACGGCTACATCGTATGTCGCAAGGCAAGCACAGACTTGGAAAAATACGGCTACAAGATTGGCACGAGCATTTTGTTCGGCTGCAACAATCATTTTACGAGTTACAGCTGGGCAGAGGATGAAGAAACCGGCGAGCAGTATTTGGACGGTTATGTAACATACGAAGCCGACGGCACGATGAATTACTATGAAAACGATGGCACAAAGTATGACGAGGATATTTGGAACGGCAATTTTGACATCACCTACAAGCGTCTCAAATTTGACCAACTCACACATTGGAGCGATTGGATTGCCATCAACACTCAGGAATCCTCGGCATACAGCCCGTCAGGATTGTATTACGAAATCACCGAAGAGGGTTTCGTGGAGCCGGTAGTGGAGGAAGAGGAAGAGTAATACGCGGAATCAATCAATTCTATATAAAAAACAACCACCCGAAAATGGATGGTTGTTTTTTTTGTTTAGCTAATCTATGCTTACAATTTCGTAATTCATGCTGCCAAGACCTATTTTGGCAGCGTGTTCGATGGTGTGGATGCCGTGGCGCGAGGAGATGCGCTGTTTGAGGGGTTCGTTGTCGTTGCCCTCGGATGGCGTCATATTGAAGATGATGTCAACGCAAGCCTTGTCCAATGCCACGGGGTCGAGCGAGGCGAGGATGCCGTAATCTTTGAGTTTTACGGATTCAGGATGAGCCACGCAGTCGCAATCTACCGACATATTGTTCATTACGGCAATATAAATGACCTTGTTGCCGCCGTCAAAATAATTGTGAACCGCCTGGGCAGCAGCCGCCATCGATTCCAAAAATCCGTCCTGATTGCTGGTATGCTGCCAAAGTCCAGGCACGGTCTTTTGATAACCAGCGGTGTGTATGTACGCCTTGCCATTTGCCGACGCCACGCCGATGCTTGCATTTTTGATGACGCCGCCCATACCGCCCATCGGATGTCCCTTGAAGTGGGCGAGGTTTATCATAAAGTCGTAATTTTTGAGGTGAGTGCCCACGATGTCGCATTTGATGTTTGAATCGTCCTGCACGGGGATTTCAAATTCGCCTTCCTCGTCCATCAAATCTACCTTAAACATCGGCGTAAAACCGTGGTCTTTGATTGTCTGCCAATGCTCCTTGAAAGTTGTGCGCTTGCCGCCGTATGCTGTGTTGCACTCCACGATGGTGCCGTTGACAGTCTCCACGAGTTTTTTGATGAGGTCGGGTTTGAGGTAATTGTTGTTGCCCGCCTCGCCTGTGGAGATTTTTACGGCTACGCGCCCCTCTGCCTTGCGTCCGAGGGCGTCGTAGATTTTCACCAAAGCCTCGGGCGAGATGTCGCGTGTGAGATATACGATGGACTTTTCGCCGGTGCTAGCGGCGGATGGAGTGGGGGAGGAGGTGGTTGGCACGGCGGCGTTGCTGTCCACCACCTTGTGTTTGCAGCCGACGCTTAATAATGCAGTGATTATCAGCAATGCGGCGATGATTTTGGAAGTCGTTTTCATAATGATAATGTTATTTTTTTGTGTGCTAAGGTAACAATTGTTTTTTGAATGGCAAAATTTAAGGGAAAAGTTGCAAAAAAATTTGGATGGGACGAAAAATGTATCTATATTTGCAGCGTTGAAACACTTTTTAAGTGTTTCGGCTAATCCGGTACTTGCCGTGTGGGAGTAAGACTGAACCGCCACTGCTCCAAATTGAAAACCAACCAACCCCGGGACGGTTGTTTTTTTTTTTGCCTTATTCCTTACTTTTTTCTCCGATTTTTTACCCTCCATCAGCCTCATCCCCCCAAAAAAATATTGAGTGTACGCCTTACAATATTTATAAATCGTTAATTCTCAATACATTACAAAATCGAAAAATTTTTGAAAAAAAGTTGCCCTAATTTTTGGATGGTACGAAAAATGTTTATTAAATTTGCGATACATATTAAAAGGCACGACTATGTTTAAAAGGCAAAAATCCATACAAGCAATCCTTTACATCTTGGGCAAGTTTGCTGAGAGATGTACCGATATGCACAAGATCTGCAAGATACTTTATTTTGCAGACCAAAGGCATTTGTCAAAATATGGACGTGCAATCACCAAGGACGACTACATAAAAATGCCATACGGGCCTGTGCCGTCCAATATCTATGACATTTTCAAAAACCTCAACAAGGAAGACGTGGCTGGATGTTTAGAGCGCATAAACAACTTCGTCATCAAATCAAAGGCAGATTGTGATACTGATTATCTTTCGGAAAGCGATGTAGAGTGCCTTGACTATGCCATTGAGGAATGTAAGAATCTTAATTTTACGGAACTGACCAACAAATCGCATACATACGCTTGGAACAACACCAAGGATTGGGACGTTATCTCTCCAAAAGACATCCTGCGCGAAGTTGACAACAATACGGAGGAATTTATAAATTTTGTAGTTGACAAACCCGTTTTTAAACTTGCCGTCTAATGGAGTTACCAATCGAACTATATGAAAAAGAAGTTAGACGTGGACGCATCATCCATTCTTACAACTTCGAGAACATAGACCACGGCAAATTTTTTGTAATAATTGGCGTAACGCAAGACAGCATTGTCGGATTCTTCTTCATTAATTCAAACATCAACAAGTACATACAAGACAAGCCTGATATGATGGCTGTTCAGTATCCATTGTTGAAACGTGATTATGCTTTCTTGAAGCACGATTCGTTTATTTGTGCAACTGAAATAGAGGAAATCAAAAAGTCGGACATTATTGATGGCATCAAAAACCATTCAGTAGTTTTCGTCGATGATTTAAGACAAGAACATTTGGATGATGTGCTAACGATGGTCAGGGAATCCAAACTGTTTGACAAAAAAGAGAAAGAATTGTACTTTTACGAGTAAAAAACGCAAAATTTTCCCTCATCCCCCCAAAAAAATATTGAGTGTAAGCCGTACAATATTTACAAATCGTTAATTCTCAATACATTACTACATCGAAAAAAAATTGAAAAAAAGTTTAGACGAAATGATAAATAATTTATAACTTTGTAGCGGTAAGAACCATAACAATGGAAGAGTTAACAGTAAAAATACAAAACGGCAAGATCTACGCCCCACTAAAAGATAAATGGCTTGACTACAAACCCGAAGAAGAAGTCAGGCAAAAATATGTATGTCGCTTGGTCAACAACTATGGGTATTCTTTGGAACAGATGGCTCAGGAGTTGAAAGTAACTAATTCGCAGCGCGGACAAGGTGCGGCGCGGGCTGATATCGTAGTTTGGAAAACGCCCAAAGATAAAACCGAAGACAAAGTTGCCTTTATTGTTGTGGAGTGCAAAGCCCAAAATGTTACCATCAAAAACGAAGACTATTTTCAGGGCTATAACTATGCGGCTTGGGCAGGAGCGGATTTCTTTGTAACCACCAATCAGAAAGAAACCCGCGTTTTCCGTGTCAACAAGGGCAAACTTCCAAAAGCGTTGGAAGAAATTGCCGAAATTCCGGACGCAAAGGACGCTTTGGATAAGAAAAAAATAGAACAACTTTTAACACAAACAAAGTCGTTCACGCGGGACGAGTTTTCGAGATTGCTTTTCAAATGCCATAACATCATCCGCAACAATGACAAATTGTCGCCGGAGGCAGCGTTTGATGAGATAAGCAAAATCTTGTTTATAAAAATACGTTATGAAAGAAGTAATTCAGATTCTCAAATTTTTTCCGCTGAGCGTTTTAATAAACTGAAACAGAACAGAGAGGATTATAACAGAGAAATGAATATCAAGGATGCAAAACCATTTTATCAACATCTTTTTGAATTGACCAAAAATGAATTTGCAGACGATCATCTTTTTGACGATAATGCAAAAATAGAAATTCGTGAAAACAGTTTTGAACAGATTGTTAAGGAATTGGAAATCTACAATCTTTCGACAACATCCGACGACGTAAAAGGAATTGCATTTGAGCAATTCCTTGGACGTACTTTTCGTGGTGAGTTAGGGCAGTTTTTCACTCCGAGGACTATTGTGGACTTTATGGTTGAAATACTCGATCCTCAGGAAGGTGAATCAATATGCGACCCTTGTTGTGGTAGCGGTGGATTCCTAATTAAAGCGTTTGAATATGTGCGTGAACAAATAGAAAAAGACATAGAAAGTCAAAAAGAAAAAATTAAGTCAAATTTTTATAATGATATTTACGCCAATTCGACAGAAATAGAACGGAATGTTATAGATAAAAAAGTTACAGAAACCTTCTTACATTTGAATGAAGAGTTAGATATCAACAATCCAAAAGGTCGATTGCGTAGTTTGTCGTTTGATTGTATTTACGGAACGGATGCAAATCCAAGAATGGCTCGTACTGCCAAAATGAATATGATCATGCATGGCGACGGACATGGTGGCGTACATCATCATGATGGACTTTTGAATGTCAATGGTATATTTGAAAATCGGTTTGATGTTATTCTAACAAATCCGCCATTTGGCGCAAGGGTAAGTGATGATTTGATGATAACCGATGCTGACAAATTCAGCGACCAAATTAAAATAGAAACGTATAAAAAAAGATATGGAGCAGCATATATTGAGGCATTAAAACAAGTGAATGACAATATAGGCAAACCGTTACTCAGTCTTTACAAAATTAATTGTGGATTGACAGAGGTCCTTTTTATCGAACGTTGTCTTAATCTTTTGAAACCTGGTGGACGTATGGGAATCGTATTGCCCGAAGGGGTCTTAAACAACTCTAACTTGCAAAAAGTAAGAGAATTTGTGGAAAGCAAAGCAAAAATATTGCTTATTGTTTCGATTCCGCAGGATGTTTTTATTGCCTCGGGGGCGACTGTAAAACCAAGTTTGTTGTTTTTTAAAAAGTTCACAGAAGAGGAATCTGTTCAGTATCAACAGATTAAGGTTAATGCGACAGAAGAAGTAAATAGGAAATATGCCCACGAGCTAATGCAAATAGAAACTGAACTCAAAAAAACAGGCAAACTTTCCAAAGAACAATCGGCGAAATACAAGAAACGCAAACAAGAGATTGAAAACAATATTTCAAAGCGTTTGAAAGATTTGATTAAGGCTGTTGAAAAAGACAAACTCACGGACGAAGTAAAACAACAACTTGCGGAAAAAGCAAGGGTTGATTTTTCGTCCGATTATCAAGAAAATGAGAACTTTAAGTTTGCTATTGAACATGATTGTCCAACGAAAGAAGAACGCAAACAACTTGAAAGCCGAAAAAAGCAAATTGCCGAACAGATTGAAATTGAAATAAAAACACTCATAAAACAGAGATTCGACTATGAGATTCCTATTGCGGAAGTTCAAAAAGCTGGCATAAGCACTACTGGCACGGCTATCGAAAATGAACTTATACCTCTCGCAGAGGAATTTACTCCATACCGCAAAAAAAACAATTTATGGCATACACCCATAAAAGAGTTCAGGTGCGACATTCCCGACAACGGAGATATATTCCGTGTCAGAATGTCAGAAAATATGGTGGCAGAGCCCAAGTCTTTATTTAATTCGTCAAAAAAATGAGTACGAAGACAGCGAATCGCAACATATTGACCTTTGTAGAATACCAAAACATAGATAATTGGAGCGTCAGTCATATTATCGGCAATAGGATGTGGTTTGTAAACCATTATCCTATGGTAACTATTGGCACAATCATAGAAAAAGCTTCCAACCCTATCGAAATCAAAGACGACATACGATACAAACAAGTTACACTCAAAACCAATGGTGGTGGAGCGGTATTGCGCGACATAAAATATGGCAAAGAGATTGGCACAAAAAAACAGTACGTTGTGTCGGCAGGACAATTTATAATGTCAAAAATTGATGCGCGCAACGGTGCTTTTGGTGTTATTGTCAGTGATTTGGATGGTGCAATAGTAACCGCCGACTTTCCTGTTTTCAACGTTAAAAAGGATGTTGTGATTCCACAATATTTATTCTTGTTGTCGTCGAGCAAGCAGTTTGCACAGTTTGCGCAAAGTTGCAGCCGTGGCACAACCAACAGGCAGCGAATTGATGTGGATATGTTTCTCTCGCAGCAGATTCCTCTGCCGCCAATCGATGAACAGCAAAGGCTTGTGGATGCGTTTGAAAATAAAATGACGTGCGCCATCAACAAAGAACGTCAGGCATCAAGTTTAGAAAAAGACATTGACGAGTATTTGTTGAAAGAATTGGGAATTCCCAATAATAATGGCACTATTGATAACAAACATGATGGGTTCAAATACATGCATTTTGTCAATTTTGCGGATATTGAAAGATGGGACTATGGCAAGACTCAGTCATCATTTCAATGTAAATTCAAGCAAGTTAAATTACGTAATTTAATTTCTTCGATAGCAACTGGGACAACTCCTCCGACTTCAAGAAAAGATTATTTCATTGGAAATATAAAATTTTATACACCGGGAGATGTAACAGATGATATGTATTTATCGACATCTGAAAGATTCATTTCAGAATCAGCAATTATAGACAAAAAAGCGCGATTGTTTCATAAAAACGATTTGTTATTCGTAGCAATTGGTTCAACAATTGGAAAAGTCGGAATTGTAAGCGATCAAGTTGTATCATCAAATCAACAAATCACAGGATTTACTGTAAAAAAAGATATGATTGATGTCGAATTTTTGTTTTGTTATATGAATTATAACAAAAATATTACAACTGCGGAACAATCAAAAAGCACATTGCCTATTGTTAATCAGACGAAAATTTTAAATATAAATGTTCCGATTCCTCCAAAACACATTCAAAAGATTATTGTTGACAAGATAAAAAAAATAAAATTTCAAATCAATCAACTCAAACAAACGGCAAGTAATTTGCGGGAAACCGCGATGAAAGAGTTTGAGAACAAAATATTTGAAAACTTAACGGACGAATATTATGGCAAAACGACAGAATAATAATGATTGGCTGACAATTTTGGTTGCGGCGGCGGAAATAGGTTACTTTTTCAACCGTGCCAATAATAACAAATTGGATGCCGACTATTTCAACAATCTTTTGTTGAGATTTGGTCTTTATGGCCTGTTAGATACAAGTAATTACAATAGTAGAACTGTTCGTCAATTAACAACAGGTCTTAACAACGCCTTGACTCCTAATACATTCAATGAAATTTCCACTGAAAAGAAAATTACGCCCAAACAGAGGAGGTCGTTTTTTACATTAATTGATAATAAGTCAAAAGTTGTTGACTTATTGGCGAATAAAGACAACCAAACAGAAGCAAATGAATTTAAAAGTGTAGTTAAGGAAATCAATAGTCAACCCAAGTTTGTCATTAATAAGGAGCAAAATCAAAAACTTGATATCATTAGTAAAGAGCTTGAAAGAAAAGACTCGCTAAAATTCAAACTTGATGAAATTTACATCAAGGATTACAGAGTTTTAAAGGATTTTCGGATCAAGTTTGAAAACAGCATTTCAATAATAATTGGTGAAAATGGCAGTGGCAAATCAACATTGATAGAGTTTATTGCCAATATAATAGCACGTCTATTTTTGGTAGAAAGGAAAAAAGATTTCGAACTAAAAGCCTACGATTTAGGTGCTTTTGAATTGAATTATAGTTTTTATAATAATTCGGAAACTCGTAGAATAACCATAAGCAATGATGGTGAAGATTTTGAACCAAAATACAAGTCAATCAATTATCCTGACAGAATTGTCGTCAGTTATTCTGGAATAACTGACAGGCTGAAAACGATGATTCAAGACAATTTTGAAAAGCCTTTTGTCGAAGTAATCAAAAAGGACGGTTCGATTTATTCTATTTCACCCACTCAGTTCTATTTGCCTAAAAATAGATTCTATTATTCTGATAGCAAATATATGAGTATAATATATTGTGCTTTGACTTTTTCCGAGAAAGAAGAGGCAAAAATGCTATTGGACAAAATTAGAGTCGAAGTTTCAGGATGTGATATCAAATTCACATTTGGTGAAACATACAAGAAACTTAATGGAAAATTAAAAGGTAATATTGCACCATTGTTTTTTGATACATTATCTGTTAATGCAATAGATTCCTCACTTACTGGCATTATTAGATTGCAAGATATGTTCCACGAGTTTAAGAAAGACATATCTTCGCAAGAAGTCTTTGACATATTGTATTATTTGAAACTCAATGATTTAATTGATGATATACAGATTTCTTGGAAAACTGAATCTGGAAATTTTGATTTGGAGCATATTTCCGAAGGACAGAAACAAGAGTTGATGACACTTGGTTTGTCGTTGGTATTTGACACTCCGGGAACATTGTTCTTGTTGGACGAACCTGACACATACTTGCATCCGAAGTGGCAGCGCGAATTTATCTCGTCGCTCACCAAGGCAACGGAGAATGGCGGATGCGCTATTGTTACGTCGCACAGCCCAAGCATTGTTTCTGATGTTAGGAAGGAACAATTGTTTATTTTGAACAAGGGCAGACTTGTAGAGACTTCATTCAACAACTATGGCAAAGAAGTTGATGAAATACTCATTGATTACTTTGGCTTGGATAGTACAAGAAGTAAAGAAGTACAGTATCGAATCGACTATTTACGTGAAATGATTGCAAATGACAAGTATGAAACAAACGAATTTAAGAACAAATTTGACGAACTGGCAAAATTAATTGGTTCTGACAGCAAAGAATTACCGTTGATTAAATTAGATATAAAAAGGAGGGAATATGCAAAAAATAAATAAAGGAGAACCGTTGCCTGATTTTTTGACTTGGAAAGATGGAGAGGGGAGGGGAAAGAAATATGATGATATTTCGCCTGAACTAAAACGCCAAATGAGAGAGTATATGTTACAAAACGAACAAAATGGCGTGTGCGGCTACACAGAATTACCATTGACGTGCGATACTTCGCATATTGACCACTATAAAAAACAAGGTCAAGGTTGGTTTCCCGAACTTCAACTTGAATGGACTAATTTTGTAGTTGCGTCAATGCACGAAGATTTCGGTGCAAGATATAAAGATAATCATTATGGTTTAAAAAAGAATGATTACGGTTCTTTTTACAATCCTGTTGAATCCGGAATGGAAGATGTTGTTTATTATGATGGAAATGGTCAAATACATCCAAAAGATCCAAATAATCATAAAGTTGAAAAAACAATAAAAGTTTTCTATTTGGATCATAAAAGTTTGAATGATAGACGAAAAAGCATTATTGAAAATGTTAAATTATATTTTGAAAATGGTATGGATAGAGAAGTAATAAAAGAGTCTCTGCGCGGTCAGGGTTTTCCAAGCGTTGTTGATTGGGAATTGGATTTTTTACAGAACACAACTCCATAATTGTGCCTTTATCAACATTGTCATTTTTTTGCCAAGAAGATAATTGGTTATTTTTCAGACAAATCTCCCCCCAAAATACGCTCAACATCCCCCAAAAAATATTAATTGTATTTTCTACAATATTTACAAATCGTTAATTCTCAATACATTACTACTTCGAAAAAAAAATTGAAAAAAAGTTGCTAAAAATTAGGCTGTTAAAAAAAATGATTGTATTTTTACACTCAAAATTTTAACGTTATAATCTAAACAAAATCATAATGAAAAAATCGCAATTTAAATTAATGTTAAGCGGTTGTTTGATGTCGGCGGCGTTGCTTGCCTCCTGCGGCGGCAGCACCTCCAACAATCAGGCTAACACAGCCGCTGGCAAGGACACTTGCAACAAAGAGCAATGTAAGAAAGAGTTCTGCAATGGCATCAAGGCGTCTGATTTTGACGCTACAATCGACGGCAAGAAAACTGGCCTCTACACCCTCAAAAACGCCAAGGGTACTCAGGTTCAAATCACCAATCTCGGTGGTCGCATCGTTTCTATCGTCTTGAACGACAAGAACGGCGAGCCAAAGGACGTTGTACTCGGTTTTGACAAGGTAACGACCTACGCCGACTCCGTAAACCATCCCTCCGACTTCGGCGCATCAATCGGCCGCTATGCCAACCGCATCAACAAGGGCAAGATTGTCTGCGACAAGAAGACCATCCAGCTCCCTCTCAACAACTTCGGTCACTGTCTCCACGGCGGTCCCAACGGTTGGCAGTACAAAGTTTATGACGTTGTTTCGAGCAATGACAAGGAGCTCGTACTCCTCATGGACAGCCCCGACGGCGATATGAACTTCCCGGGCAACGTGAAGGCGACCGTCAAGTTTACCCTCGACGACAACAATGTCATCACGATCGACTACTCTGCAACCACCGACAAACAGACGGTCATCAACATGACCAACCACAGCTACTTCAACCTCAATGGCGATCCCAATCAGCCCATCAACAACCACCTCATCTACGTCAATGCTGACAACTACACCCCCGTGGACGCTACCTACATGCCCACAGGCAAGATTGAGAGCGTGAAGGGTCTTGCATTCGACTGCACCACCGAGGCTGAAATCGGCGAGCGCATCACCAACAATGACGCCGCTCACCAGCAAATCAAGTTTGGCAACGGTTTCGACCACAACTGGTGCCTCAACACCTACAAGGACGGCAAGGGCGACGACACACAGGTTGCAGCCTCGATTTACAGCCCCGTCACCGGCATTAAGTTGGAAGTTTACACCAACGAGCCTGGTATTCAGGTATATTCTGGCAACTTCCTCGACGGCACCGCAGTCGGCAAGAAGGGCATCGCCTACAAGCAGCACGCCGGCATCTGCCTCGAAACGCAGAAGTATCCCAACTCGCCTAATGTAAAGACTTGGCCCTCGCCATACCTCAACCCGGGCGAAACATACCACAGCGTTTGTAAATTCGCTTTTTCTGTAAAATAATCTCAAACAATGCATAATGCATAATTCATAATGCATAATTAGGGCATCCGCCTGAAACATTAAAGGTTCTGCCGGACGGCAATTATGAATTATGCATTATGAATTATGCATTAAAAAAACACATCAAAAAATGGAAAATCAAAGCAGCAGTATTTGGGAAGCACTGTCCAACAATGGCTTTACGGGCTGGGACTATGGCGTGTTTATCCTTTACATCGTAATCCTTGTGGGAATGGGCATATTCCTTTCGAGGAGCAAGAAGGGCGAGGAGAAGACCTCCAAGGATTACTTCCTCGCCGGCAACACCCTCACATGGTGGGCTGTGGGCGCATCGCTCATCGCCGCAAACATCTCCGCCGAACAGTTTATCGGTATGTCTGGCTCGGCTTTTGCGTCGGGCATCGCTCAGGCTGCATACGAATTGATGGCAGCCGCAACCCTCATCGTAGTCGGCAAATTCCTGTTGCCGTTGATGATTGAGAAAAAAATCTTCACAATCCCGCAGTTTCTCCGCGAGCGTTATAATAGCGGCGTGGGTCTTGCGTTCTCTATCCTCTGGCTTTTCCTCTACGTGTTTGTAAACTTGACATCAGTGGCATGGCTCGGCGCGTTGGCTATCCAACAGATTTTGGGTCTCCCCACCGACCACATCATCCACGTTTTTGGTATGGATGTTGACCAAGTAAGGCTCGTAATCATCCTCTCGCTCTTCCTCATCGCTGGTATCTACTCAATCTACGGCGGTCTTGCTTCCGTGGCTTGGACAGACGTTATGCAGGTAACGTTCCTCGTTGGCGGCGGTTTGATTACCGCTTACTTCGCATTGGACGTTATCGGTCAGGAAGTTTGGGGCTGCGGCGCAATGGAAGCTCTCGGCAACATATTTGACTGGTGCACTAACCAACCCGGCGACAAGCACTTCAACCTAATTGTTACGCGTAACGAAGATCTCTATCCTGTTATCAATGGTATTCCTGAGGCAATGATTAATAGCGTTGCAGATTCTACTGTAAATGTAACTAATGTTGCAAATGGAGTATCATTAGATGTTGCTACCAAAACAATCAATGGAGATATTGCTGTTAATAACACTGTTGCTGTTAAGGAAGACCCGTTCTTCACAAACCCTGGCCTCGTGCTCGTATTTGGTGCTTTGTGGCTCACAAACCTCGGCTACTGGGGCTTCAACCAATACATCATCCAGAAAGGTCTCGCCGCCAAATCTTTGGCAGAGGCTAAGAAAGGTATGGTATTCGCAGCCGTATTGAAGATTTTGATTCCGTTCATTGTCTGCATCCCTGGCGTTTGCGCATTCTATATTTATAATGCAAAGACCGGCGATGGTCAGTCAGTGCTTGAAATGCTCAAAGCAAAAAATCTGATAGCAGCAGACAGCGCAATCGGACGTTCCGACGATGCTTATCCATATTTGATTAGGAACTTCACGCCTATGGTCATCAAGGGTCTTTCGTTTGCGGCATTGGCGGCAGCGGTGATTTCGTCGTTGGCTTCCATGTTCAACTCTACCTCAACGCTCTTCACGATGGATATTTACAAACAATTCATCAACAAGAACGCATCAGAGTCGAAACTCGTTAACGTTGGTCGTTTGACTTCCGTAAGCGCACTCATCATCGCCCTCATCGCCGTATATCCTTTGATGGGCGGCATCGACCAGGCGTTCCAATTCATCCAAGAGTACTCCGCGTTTGTATATCCGGGCGTGGTGGTAATCTTCGGCCTCGGCCTCCTCTGGAAACGTGCAAGCGGCACGGCTGCCATTGTGGCTGCAATCGGCACATTCGCATTCTCCATCATCTACAAGTTTGCATTCCCCGAGATGCCGTTCTTGGTACGCTCTGGCGTGGTATTCATCACGTTGGTAATCCTCTTTGTATGGCTCTCGCTCCGCAACAAGGACACCGAGGCTGCCACCGAATTGTCGGCTGACGACGTGAAGACCCAACTCTTCTGGAGCAAGATTATGTTTGTCATTGGCGGCGTATCGTTTGCGCTGTTTGTTGCAAGCTTCTTCTCCGAAACTCTCCACATCTACGGCATGGAAGGCGCAATGGCGTTCTTTGCAGCATTGATGTTCACCATCGGCTACTACCTCCGCTCTAACGCCCTCGACACGGTTCAGGACAAGAAACTCGTTGCAATCGACCTCGACATCTTCAAGACCGACAAGACCTTCAATATCGGCGCGGCTGTCGTAATCGCATTGCTGACATTCCTGTATCTCTCTTTGTGGTAAAATAATTAATGCATAATGCATAATTCATAATGCATAATCGGGCGTCCGCCGGATGGCAATTATGAATTATGCATTATGAATTATGAATTAATGAAATGAGTTACTATCAAGAGCATCCAAAATTCTACGTTTCCACCGACTGCATCATTTTCGGGTATTTTGACAACAAACTCCACGTCTTGATACGTCCGAGGGACTTGCAGCCCGGCAAAGGTGAACTGTCGCTTATGGGCGGTTTCGTCGATGACGACGAGAGCGTTGATAATGCCGCAAAACGCACCGTCAAGGAACTCACCGGGCTTGAAGATTTCTACATCGAACAGGTCGGCGCGTTTGGAAATGTGGACCGCGACCCGGGCGAAAGGGTGGTGTCAATCTGTTATTTTGCACTGATTCAGGCTTCGGAATACGACGAGGACTTGAAAAAAAAGTTTCAAGCGCAATGGGTGGAGATTACAAACCTGCCACCGCTCTATGGCGACCACAACATTATGATTGAGAAAGCACACAAGATTTTGCAGGAGAAACTTTCGTGGAATCCGATTGCATTCTATCTGATTCCCGAAAGATTCACGCTCACTCAACTCCAAGTCCTATACGAGACCATCTACGGCGAGATTTTGGACAAGCGCAATTTCAGGAAAAAACTCACTGAGGAAAACCACATTGTTACCACCGGCGAAATAGACAAGACGACGAGCAAACGCGGCGCAAGTCTTTTTTATTTTGATTTCGACGGGTACGCCGAGGATCACAGTTTTAAATTATAATTGCAATTAACAACAATTGTAATTAACAACAAAAAACACGAAAATCACGGAATGAATATTTCTGTGGTTTTCGTGTTTTTTTTGATTATAACCCATCGACCATCACAAATGCCGCCCAGTACAGCGGGTTGGGGTATTTTTCACGGACGGCTTGTACGGCTGTGAGGAAGGCGGCGCGTTTTGAATGTCCGGCGGTGAGGCTCTTGAAAAATTGGGTCATGAGGAGTTCCGTGGATTCGTCGGCTACGCTCCATAGGCTCATGATGATTGTCTGTGCGCCCGCTTTTTTGAAGCCGCGTTGAAGTCCGAATACGCCTTCGCCGGTGATTTTGCCAAGCCCGGTCTGACATGCGGACAATATCACCATGTCAAGTCCCTGGAAATCCAAGCGTGAAATTTCTTTTGCCGTCAATATGCCGTCTTCTGCGCCTTTGGGAATTTCGATGATGCGGCGCGGGGAGAGTGCGGAGTTTGCACCGGCGAACAGCAACCCGCTGCAACTCATGGAGCGGTCTTCTTCGCTTTGATTGGCGGATGATGTGTAGAAATTATAGCCGGCGTTCTCCATGTCGCCCTCGCTCTGATAGAAACCGTGGGTGCCGATATGAAGGATTTTCATTTTTGAGCCGGACAGGGCTTTGAAGGATTCTTCGGTGGCGTCTTTGTCGGATATTGCGCTCACGTCATATTGCGCTCTTCTAAGTAGTGAGGCTATTGATTCGGATTCCTTTTTTGTGCCTTCGAGGTATGCCATGCCGCCTCCGCGAAGATTGTCGGGCAACTGTGGGATGTCGCGGAATCCCCTTTGTTCCGCGTTTTCTTCGTCATGTTGTTTCTGCCAGTCGTCCGCTGAAAAATCGTATTTGATGCCGCCGTATGTTGTGGCTTTTTTGCTGGCGTTTGCGGGGCGTGTCATGGCGAGTTCGCGTGTGGAAGAAAGGCGGTAGGCGTTGTATTTTTCGGCGAACAGGTTGCCGTCGGCGTCGGTCAGGTATTCGATGCCTATGGAATGAATCTGTCCGGCGGGGGCGAAATAGACGTTTTTCGCGCCTTCGAGGTATTTGGACAATGGTGTCCATACCATGTCGTAGAGTTTTGAGGTGTTGTAGTCTGCCTTGGTCTTGTTTTCCCATGAATCTTCATATCCAAACAGTCTCAAACTATCTGAATCAAAGAGCGTTACAAGTTCGGGCGATGTCATGCCTTTTTTGAGGACGAAGGCAGAATATATCCAATGTTTTTCGGTGTCTTTGATGTTGATGAACTCTATCGCAATGTCTTTGTCATTGAGGTTGCGTTGTACGTCCTGCCATGTGATAGAAAGTTTTTTCGTGTAGTCGCCGAGAGCCGTAACCGACTGCATCAGAGCGCGTTCCTGGTCGTCTATCAGTTTTTGTAATGTTTCGGGGTTTACAGTCCTTTGGTCTTCCGGCGTCTGATAGAGTCTGTCGAGGATTACTCGGTTTTGTTTGAGTTGGTAATATCGGTTTTCTAAATCTTTGTTATTGCTTTGCTCGATAAGTTTTTGGATTTCGAGTTCGGCGTTAAGGAGAAGTCCTTTTGAGAGCAACAAACCGTTGTAGGCGACTGAAAAGATGTCTGAGGATGATATTTTATAGGCGACGTATGGTAAACGGTCGTTGAAAACAGCATTTCCATCATGCCAAAAATCTCCGCGCTCCTGTGTGGTCATCGTTGCAAAATTTTTCAAGATATAATTAATATCATTCGTGTAGTATTGCTGGTATAACTCTGTCGCCTTGTCGTATTTGCCGGCGGCGAAATGTACGTCGGCAACTTTTTTAATTTCACCAACACGGTCATTCGGACTGATTTTCAATTTGTTTATGATTCCCATGCCGGTATTTGCAAGCCGTATTGCTTCGTCATGTTTGCCAAGTTTAGAATTGAACAAAGCAAGGGCAGTGAGAGATTTCGCATACATGTCGTTTCGCTCGCCATAACTTCTCTTGAAGATTTCCATTACGGTAGTTTCGAGCCTGAGAGCCTCGGCGTAGTCCTCAACGTCGAAGTAACGCCATGCAAGGGCATCGAGACTCATGGCATACCGTGGGTTGTATTCTCCATAATATTTTTTGCTGATTTCCGTCGCTTGCTTTTGTAATCTGAGTGCCTCTTGTAGTTTGCCCAAACATTGATTCAAAGTTGCGAGAGTGCTTTCTGTAGATGCATATTGAGGATTATCTTCGCCCCAAATTTCCTTATTGAGGGTCATGAGGATTGTTTCGAGCCTGATTGCCTCGTCATAATTGCCTATCATGCCATACATGTTTGCAAGGTTGCCGAGAGCGATTGTGTAGTTTTCGCTCACTTCGCCGGATACCTTTTTGTGGATTTCGATTACGATTTTTTCGAGCCTGATTGCTTCAACGTTGTCGCCTAAATACACATTGTATAGAGCCTTGTCTTCGAGTGCCTTGGCATATTCGGTGGATTCTTCGCCAAGTTTGTTTTTGTAAATATTCATTGCCTCCGAAACAAGCCTTATCCACTTGTTGTAATTGCCATAATCGCTATAGAAATGTGAAAGGTTGTAGAGCGCGGTGGCATATTCGGGGGCATCTTCGCCCAAATATCTTTTGCGGGTTTCAGCGACAATGTTTCCGATTCTTATAGCCTCGGCAAAGTCGCCCTTCTCGTTGTAGATGAAGGCAGTGTTGCTCAATGCTGAGGTGTATTCGTCGGATTCTTCGCCCATGATTCTTTTGAAAATAGCCACTGAGTTTTTTTGGTGTCTTATGGCTTCGTCGAGATCTCTTGCGTTAAAATATTGTCCGGCGATGTCTGTTTCGCAGACTGCAATTCCATATTCAGCACGATGGTAGTTTTCATGCGAAGGGTCGAGTTGGATTTTGTCCAGCGAGTCGCACTTTTTCAGTAGCACGATAGCCTCATCGTATTTTCCCGCATTGCTGAGTTCGAGGGATTTTGCATAAAGTTGGTTTGACTCCGTGCTCTGCGGCGTGGCGAGTAGCGGGAGTAGCATGAAGATTATTGTGATGAAGTGTTTCATTTTTGATTGGTGTTTAATTTGTCTGCAAATATGGTTATTTTTTCGGAAATGCCGAATGTTTTGGGCAAAAAAATTTTTGTTTTTGAATAAAATGATTGTACATTTGCAACGAAGAAAACACATACATTAATAACAACAATCGAAATACTATGAAACCCATTGCAGATTCAGAACTGATGTTGAATGACGACGGTTCGATTTTCCACTTGCACCTCCAGCCGGAAGAATTGGCGGAGAATGTGATACTCGTGGGCGACCAGGACCGCGTGGACATCGTTGCGGAAAACTTTGACACAAAGGAAATTGTAAAGCACAACCGCGAGTTCCGCACCATCACCGGCACAAAAAATGGAAAGCGCATCAGCGTCCTTTCGACTGGTATCGGTACTGACAACATCGATATTGTGCTTACCGAACTCGACGCGCTTGCAAACATCGACTTTGAGACACGTATGGTTAAGCCTGAGCATAAGGCGTTAAATCTCGTCAGGATAGGCACTTGCGGCTCTTTGCAGCCCGACATTCCGACCGGCTCTCCTGTTTTGACGGCTATTGCGGGCGGTTTGGACGGCCTTCTCAATTTCTACGCCGACAGGGACAAGGTGTGTGACCTCGAACTCGAAGAAAAGTTCATAAAGTTCACAAGCCGCAACGCCAAACTCGCCGTGCCGTATTTTGTGCCGTCGTCGCCGGAATTGGTGAAGAAACTCTCAAAATACCGCGCAGGCATCACGCTTTCCGCCCCTGGTTTCTATGGTCCTCAGGGCAGGGAGGTAAGGCTTCCAATCATCGACCCAGACATTAACATCAAACTTGAAGCGTTCGAGTATAAGGGCATGAAAATCAACAACTACGAAATGGAGTCGTCCGCCATCAATGGCCTCGGTCAGCTCCTCGGACACAATACGGCGACGGTTTGCCTCGTTATTGCAAACAGGCGTTGTTTCGAGTTTGCGCCGAACTACCGCAGCGCAATGCCCGACCTCGTGAGCGATGTCGTAAACATCTTGACACAATAAAAAAATGACACAGAAGGAGACAGAAGCACTGATAAGGTTGCTGGACGACCCCGACAGGATAGTCTATAAGGCGGTCAGGAAAAAGATTTTGGCTGAAGGCGCCAATATTCTTCCTGACCTCACTAAGGCGTGGCAGGACGCGAAGGCGACCGGCGACGGCGGCGCTCTCCTTATGTCGAGGTTTGAGGCTTTGGTGCCGATGTTGCAGAATAATCTTGTGGTCTCACAGATTGAGCAATGGACATCAAAGCCTGATGACCTCAGGCAAATTGCGTGGCTTGTGTCGCGTTTGGATGATTTCACGCTCGACCGAGAGGTTTTTGATGACGGGCTTGATTCATTCAAGGCGATGTTTCCAGCATACAATCCCGCCAATTTCACGCCGTTGGAACAGGTGAGGATGTTTAACAATGTGTTTTTCAATCAGATGGGCTTCCGTCCCGTCACTAATAATGATTATTACAATCCTCAAAACTGCATACCTTATAAGGTGATGCTTAACAAGGTTGGCAACCCGGTGTCGCTTGCGCTGATTTACATGATATTGGCGGACGAGCTGGGGATGCCCGTGTATGGAGTCAACCTTCCAAAAAATTTCATCCTTGCATATTCTGAAGACCAGCGTCGCGCCTCGTTCTACATCAATCCTATGTCTATGGGTGTGATGTTTGAAAAATCCGAAATCGACCGTTTCCTCCAGGAAATTAAATTGAAGCCCGAACAACAGTTTTATTCGCCGTGCGACGCTCTCACCATCGTCAAACGCCTCCTCTGCCGCCTCGAACTATCTTACCGCACCAAGAACGACGCCCGACATTCCGACATTGCGCTGAAGGCGTTGAACACCCTCGGCGAGCCGTTGAACAAGGTGATTGACTGGGAGTAGGGTCAGAAACCTTCCGGACGTTTGAAAACGAAAATCGATGGCAACTTGCTGCCGGCTTTCAGTCCGAGTTCCTCGCCGTATTTTGAGACGGGGGCGTTGTTGTTGTCCATGCCAATGAAAATAGCGTCGTCGGTGATGAGGAGAGCCTCAGCCATTCCAAATTTTGCGGTGTAGATGTGCTCCTTGCCGTTGTTGGAGTAGCGGCGGAACGAATATTGGGTTTTCTCCTTGGTTTTCACGTCAAGACGCACCACAAGGCACTCGGCGCGGTCGAGGTAATAGAGGTAGCCTCCGACGAATTTCATGTCTGAAATATTGCCGTCGTCGCCCTTCACAACGTCGTCAAAGTCGGTGTGAAACTCGTTTTTGATGATGTCGTAGGAAAACAGTCGGCGAGGGTCGCGCTCCTTTGCGAAGTAGATTGTATTGTTTTCGCTATCAACGGCAAAGCCCTCGATGCCAGCGTTGGATGCGCCCCATTTTGAGAGGTCGGATTCAACCTTTGAGAAGTCGGCTGGCAGGATTTCAAACGCGCCGCTTTCGTTCTGCATATATATAATGTTGTTGATTTCCTCGGAGACTACAAGGCGACCTTTGTAGGTATCGACAGCCTCAATGTCGCAGTCCTTGGTCTTGTAGGCGGGGCCTTTTGAACACAGGCTCAACAGGAATTCGCCTGTTGACGTTGTGTCGAAGTAATAGATGTCGGTTGTCCAAGCCTTGTCGGCGATGCAGATTTTTTTGCCGTTGTAGAGCGCAAAACCGCTGAGGTCGAATTGTTTGGACGAAACCTCACAATCATTTTTGCCGAGCATATAGATGCTTTTTGGGTGGAGGAGTTCGAGTTGCGGGACGTTGGGGTCTTGGTTCACTTGGGCTACTTCGAAAGAGTCGTTTTTCTGAGCGTTGGCGTCGCCCGATTGAGTGTTGGCATTGCGGCACGACATTGTTGATATTGCGATGCCCATCACAGCCAACTGTATGATTGTCAAAAAGTTTCGTTTCATTTTATATTTTTTTATTTTAACAAGTCGTTTCGACTGGATTCCTACTGCAAAAGTCGGCATTATTTTTTGATTTGCAAAAAAAAGCCTTGAAATTTTTTTGTCGATTACTGCATTCTTTGTACCTTTGCCGAAAAGTAATAGCCATTACTGTAATCACCATTACTATTTTTTGATTATGAAGTTTTACGACAGGGACAAGGAGCAACAGGCATTGTTGGAAGTGCTTCGGCAGAGCAAATCCGAGGCGAGAATGACTGTGTTGATGGGGCGCAGGCGCATCGGCAAGACGGAACTTTCGCTGCATTGCGGCGACGAAACGGTGCTGTATTTTTTTGTCGGCAAAAAAGCTGAGGCGTTGCTGTGCCGCGATTACGTGCGCGAAATTCAGGACAAACTTGGTGTGCCTGTCTTGGGGCAGCCCAACAATTTTTCCGACATTTTCAGGTATGTGTTGCAACTGTCGAAAGACCGCCCTTTTACGCTTATTATCGACGAGTTTCAAAACTTCGCAAAGGTAAATCCAACGGTTTTTGGCGACATTCAACGCGATTGGGATTTGTATAAACGTGATAGCCATATCAACTTGATAATCAGCGGTTCGGTGTTTACATTGATGAAGAAGATTTTTGAGGATTATGAAGAGCCGCTTTTCGGTCGTGCAGACCAACAGATGACCCTCCAACCGTTTTCCACCGATGTTTTGAGGCAGATACTTGCGGATTTCAACCCAGATTGCACACCCGAAGATTTGCTTGCACTTTATAGCATCACCGGCGGCGTGCCGTGGTATGTTTCGTTGCTTTTGGACAAGGGCAAGACCAGCCGAAACAAGATGCTCGCCGCCCTCACGGAAGAAAATTCTCCTTTTATTAACGAGGGCAAAAACATTCTGATTGAGGAGTTTGGAACGGATTACATCACCTATTTTTCCATACTCACGTGCATTGCGTCAGGCATGAAAACACGTGCGGAAATTGAGGCGGAACTCGGCAACAGCAACCTCGGCGCGTACCTTGTGAAATTGGAGGATTACTACAAGATAATCACAAAATCGCTGCCAATATACGCCAAGCCAAACAGCAAAAAGGTGCGTTACGCGCTCAATGACAGTTTCCTAACATTTTGGTTTAGATTTTTTTATAAATATCAGTCTCTCGTTGAAAACAAGGCTCTCAACGCGCTTGCTGAAATCATTGCGCGGGATTACGACACAGTGTCGGGGTTGATGATGGAACGCTTTTTCATGCAAAAATTTCAGGAGCAAGGCCGTTACATCGTCGGCAAATGGTGGGACAGAAAAGGCACAAACGAGATTGACCTCATCGTCATCGACCCGCTCAAAAAAGAGACGTGGGTCTATGAACTCAAAAAACAGGAATCCCGCTACAAGGAGGATTTATTGCGCGAAAAGGTTGACAATATGCTCGCCCAAACCCCCGAATTGCGAAAAACGACCGTGCATATCGGAGTGCTGACGATGGAGGATATGATTGGATAAGCCGTCTTCTTTTACTAAAAAAAACTGCCCACAAAATTCAAAAAACGGATTTTGTGGGCAGTTTTTTTAGAGGAAGTCAGAGATTGCAATTACTTAGTTCCCAATGTACTGTAAACGCAGTTGACTTGTTGCTTCGAAGACCAATGCTCTTTTCCATATTTGTCAATGCAATATCCTTGTACGAAAACAGTTGCTGACGTACTGTTTGAATAATAATACATTGTGCTTGATGCAGTATTTTGCGGATATTGCCAACGCCTAAGACACCCCTGTCCCTCGGCACCATTAGAATTGAAAAATAAAGCATCGCCAATAATAAACCCTGTCTCTTGTATAGACTCTGCATTAGGATAAGTCAAAGTGAAACCGATTGTGTAACGGTAGTTGTAATCTGTATTGTCGTAGGCGTTGTTCTCGTTGCTGTAATATCCAATATATTTATGCTCCGATTTATTGAAATTTACTTTATCGACCGAAGGTGTGAAATCAAGTACAATTGGTGCGTCAAGTACCTCAACATTGATTGCTTGTGTGCGCTGGATAGGCTTAAAGCCCTGCGCACGAGCATTAGCAATGTATACACCTTTAACTTCATCGATTCCGTGTTTGTTAGCATTATCCTCGACTTCATACTCAGCATAGTCAATTGCAAAATCAAACAATTTCCTATTATCATCAGCATTGTTAGGATTATATTGTACACCATTAATTTGAGTATTATCCATAAGAGTTGTTTCCAAGAAAATAATATTTTCATCTTCCTGACCTTTCACATCATTGGTATTGGGGCGAACCGCCAAGAAACAATGTTTCGGAACTAATACCAAGGCTACATCAAGCCCTATTTTCCGATATATGGAAGCCAACATACAACTGCCGTCAACGCAGTTTGCCCCTTTTTCATTGTAGCATTGGTCGAAAAATCTTACGGATTGGTTATAGATTTTTGTACCATCTGCCGATTCAACTACATTATTAGACGAATTTGTTGTAATGCTACTATATTTAGTTCCACGCATTGAAAAATACTGCCAAACCCACCACATCTGATTGAGAACATCATCTTTCGTTCCTTGATTTCCAATAAACTGGCGATTTTTACCAAGCGCAAGACATTGTTTCAGAATCTTATCTATGTTTGGATTATCCTCATTGACATATATGGAGAAAAGTGGCCTAAAATCTGAATTCCTTCCGTCTGTTCCTACCCAAGCAAAAACACATTCATTAATGCTGCGATAGTTAACTTGTTTATTGAATCGCTTAACAACTTTACCGTTGATTTCGAGAACGGCATTCAGATTGAAAAATCCAGGGTCGCCGGCATTGACAAGAGCATCTTCCTTCCAATTAAGATCTGGCGAGAAATCTCCTTTCTTAATCATATCCGCAGTAACAGTTTCCTCCACCACAGTCTGATCCATAAACTTGTTGCCTTCAACGGTGAGTTTTATACGTGCACCTTCTGAGTCTTTTGGCATGGAGATGGTTACACACTCTGGGTAATCAGCCATATTTTTGTTCGTCAACTGCATATAAGTCCAGCTTGGGAAAAAATCATCGCTGATGTAGTCCCATTCGACCTTCCAGTCAAGCGCGGTGGGGTCAGTCTTGGTCTCGCCACCATTGTTGGTGCCAGTATTGTCACCATTGTTGGTGCTGGTATTGTCGCCTTTGTTAGAGTCATTCTCATTCGTGGTCTTGCCATCATTGTTGTTGCTGCCGCCATTGACGACTTCTGTTCCGCCATCATCATCGTCCTTGCTACAACCTTGGGAGAAGGTTGTGATGCCAAGCAATGCCAACAGCATAAAAATTAGATGTTTTCGTTTCATTTTCTTGGTGTTAAAAAGTTTGTCTTTCTGCAAATCCCGAATCAGAAAGGAAATTGTTAACTTCAATTAGGCACATAAAAAAAACGTGGGATTTTACTTTGTTACTCGTCCCACAAATTGAGGCTTTGGACGTGCCCAGTAGTCAGAAACGAGCAACGCCGAAAGCCCACGAATTATGCAAAGGTATCCATACGCGAACACGTATAGATACAATTTTACATACCCAATGGGCATCACCGCTGCCTTGTTATGACTACTATATACAGAATCGTCCAAATTCCAATTTGTCAAGAACAAAGCGTAAAGTAACGCCTTTATTATATGTCCGTCAACCTCGCTTAACGCCCTGCGGCTTTTCGTTGAAGGTTAACAACGCAAATATCTATATAAATTTTGACATTACAAAATTTTTTTGTCATTTCCTGAAAAATAATTTATCTTTGCACAAAACAAATATTGGCAATTATGGAAGAACGTAAATATCCGGTTGACACTCAGACGTTTAGCAAAATAATTGAGGGCAAGTACGTCTATATTGACAAGACTGATTTGGTCTATAGAATGACGCATAACTATGAGTATGTGTTCCTATCGCGTCCGAGGAGGTTCGGTAAGTCGATGATGTGCAGCACGTTGAAAGAATATTTCAGCGGCAACCGCGAATTGTTTCGTGGGCTTAAAATTGATGCGATGGAGAAGGAATGGGTGAAATTTCCAATCCTAAACATTACGTTTGCAAAGGCGAAGGACGTAACAGTGGAAAGCGTCAACGCCATCATTAACAGAATGTTGGACGAATTTGAAGCCGACTTTGGACTCTCCAAAAACTCCGACGACAGCGGCGTAAGGTTGTCTGACATTATAAAAAGTGCCTTCCAAAAAACGGGCAAAAAGGTTGTGGTAATCATCGACGAATATGACGCCGCAATGCTCGACACCGTTGACAATGACGAACTTCAAAACAAGGTTCGCGCCATCCAAAATAAGTTTTTCTCACCGTTGAAGGAGCTTGACGAATACATCCGTTTTGTTTTTATAACGGGCATCACAAAGTTTTCGCAGATGTCGATATTCTCGGCGTTGAACAATTTGGAGGACATCTCTTTGCTACCTGAATATGAGGCTATTTGTGGCATTTCGATGGACGAATTTCTTACAACGTTGAAGCCTGACATCCAACGATTTGCGGATTTATATGGGTTTACGTTTGAGCAAACCGTTGCAAAATTCAAGAACAAATACGACGGCTATAATTTTTCATACAAAAAGCAAGGCGTTTTCAATCCATTTTCTGTAATCAAGGCATTGAACGACAGAATGTTAAACAATTTTTGGTTTAAATCCGCCACGCCCTCCGCTCTCATCAAGTTGATTCGCAAGTTTGATATGCAGATGTTCGATTTTGACAATGTGGAATGTGATTCAGACCGTTTTGACCAGCCCGTGGAACAGGTTACAGACTTGGTGCCGTTCCTTTTTCAGGCAGGCTACCTCACCATCAAGGGGTACGACCCCGAATATGACACTTACACTTTGGGCTATCCAAATGAGGAGGTCAAGTCTTCCACGGCAAAAGTGCTCAACCGCTACACTTACAATGTGCAGGACGCGATTCCAATCAAAAAGGCTTTCATCGATTTTGCAAAGGACGACGACTTGAAAAAGTTTATTGAGGCATTGCAGAAATTTTTCCGAAGGTTTCCATTTTCGCTCAACAATATGAATGAAAAACATTATCATTCAATACTTTACACTGTGCTTGCGGCATACGGCGCCGACATCACCGCCAATATGGAGACCGCTCTCGGCAAGGCAGATTTAATCCTCAAAATGCCCAAGACCATTTATGTAATTGAATTGAAATACGACCATAGCACACAATCTGCCCTCGACCAAATCGACGACCGCGACTATACAGCCGCCGTGCTCGACGATGGCCGCCGCATCGTAAAACTTGCCATCAAATTTTCGTCAAAAGACAGAAACATAGAAAGTTACAAGACAGTAGAGGCTAAATAAAAAATGTGGCGCTGCATCTTGCCGCGCCACATCTAAAAAAACATCCCAAAAACTAAATTTGATAAAAAAATGATTGGTGAGCCTTTTATAACTGATTGGCTCCTAACTGATTGCGATTCCCAACACTACAAGTGCGATGAACCACAACATTGCGTAACGTCTCTCCATAGTATTAAAAATTTAAATGGTTCATATTTCATTTTTCTGTACCAACGATATTTCCAAAACCGTTCCAAAAAATTGATTCTGCAAAAATTTTTTTGAAAAAATGTATCATAACCGCAATTTTTTTGTAAATTGCCGTCCCAAAACTAAAACATCAATTATGACAAGATACATACTTTTGACATTTGCGCTGTTGATTGGCGCAATCAGCGGCGGCGACGCCTGCACCAATTTCCTGATTACCAAGTCGGCGTCGGGCGGTTGTGGCAATTTGATAACGTATGCCGCTGATTCTCATACGCTTTATGGTTTTCTCTTTCATTCAAAGGCGGCGACATACCCCGCCGGCGCAATGAGGAAAATTTATGACTGGGATAGCGGCAAGTATCGTGGCTCAATTCCCGAAGCGTCAGTTACTTACAATGTAGTCGGCAACATCAATGAGCATCAACTCTCCATTGGCGAGACCACTTACGGCGGCCTCGAACCGTTACAGGAACAAAAAGATGCTATCATTGATTATGGAAGCCTGATTTACATTGCGTTGCAGCGTTGCAAGATTGCCCGCGAGGCTATCAAATTGATGGCGGAACTCACTGACCGATACGGATATGCGAGCGAAGGCGAATCGTTTTCAATTGCCGACAAGGACGAAGTTTGGATTATGGAAGTCATAGGGCGCGGCAATTTTGGCAAAGGTATGGTCTGGGTGGCGCGTCGCGTGCCTGACGGTTACATCTGCGCACACGCCAATCAAGCCCGCATCACCACTTTCAAGTATCAAAAAGAAAACAAATGGGACGACCCAAAGGCTGACACTTTCAATTCTGCGGATGTTGTGCAGTTTGCAATCGACCACAATTTTTACAACGGCAGCGTCAAGGATTTCAGTTTTTCGGACGTTTATAATCCAGTTGATTTTGAGGGCGCAAGGTTTTGTGACATAAGGGTTTGGGCGTTTTTCAACAGTGCCTCGCCACAGAATTTCGGTGGAAACAAGGCGTATTGGGATTATGCAAAGGGCAATGTAATCCGCCGTCAGCCTTATAAAAAAGGAATGTGCCAGACCAAAGAAAATTTCCCGACAAACAGGCTGCCCCTGTGGATTAAGCCCGAACTCTACGTTACCATTCACGGCGCAATCAATGAAATGCGCAACCACTTGGAAGGCACGGAGTTGGATATGTCGAAGGATGCCGGCGCGGGGCCTTTTGGGTGTCCGTACAGGATGCGACCGCTCACGTGGAAATCCAACGGCACAGAATATCTCAACGAGCGCGTAACTGCCACACAGCAAACGGGTTGGGTGATGGCAACTCAATCCCGCGACTGGCTTCCAAATCATATTGGCGGCATTATTTGGTTTGGAACCGACGACGCCGCAAACACGGTTTTTGCGCCGTTTTATTGCTCCATTGCCCGCGTCCCGGTGGAGTACGCCGAGGGCAACGGCTCGCTCACTCGTTGGTCAGACAATTCGTCGTTTTGGGTCAACAATATGATTTCAAATTTTGCGTATTCGCGGTACAATCTCATTCATCCTGAAATTGAGCGCGTTCAACAGGCTCAGGAGAAGGATTTCATCAACAAAACCGCATCCATCGACGCCGCCGCGCAAAAGTTGTCGGACACGAAATCAGCCGTTGAATACTTGACAAAAACGTGTTGCGACCTTGGCTCCGACCTCGTGAAACAGCGCAAAGTCCTGTTCCAAAACCTCTTTATGAAGTATATGGACGGCAATGTGAAGACCACGGACGACGATTTCCATTTCAAGACCGACCCCGACACTCCCGACATCCCCGCACTCACACAACCCGGCTACGGTCAAGAATGGCAGGACAATGTGGCAAAGAAAACGGGGGAGAAGTTGAGAATGAGAAATTAGAAATTGACAATTGACAATTGACAATTGGCAATCACTTCAATTACTTCAATTACTTGAATTATCGTGAAAAACCTTAACATACCTTTGTCTTGGCAGATTGTGCTTGCGGCGATATTGGCGATGATAGTCGGGCGGTTGTTTCCGGCTGTGTCGGGCTTTGCCGGTGAGGTTGCAGAGATGTATATGCGGCTTTTGATGCTGTTGATACCGTATTTTGTCTGCGCAGTTTTGAGTGCTTTCACGTCAAGCGACGAGAATGGTTTTTCATTGCGCATCGTCCTCAAAACACTCACGGCGTTTGTCGGGATGGAGGTGATTGCGGGCAGTGCTGCGTTGGTGGTTGCCAATGTGATTTTTGCAAATACGAGCATCGAGGCTCTCAATCTCCCTGCCGCCGACATCGACACGTCCAAAACTCTCGGCGACTTTTTCCTGAATATCATTCCGCACAATTTTGTGGATATTTTGCGCACAAAAAATTTGCCGTTTGTTGTTTTAATTGCTTGTATCATTGGATATTACGCCAACAAATGCAGCGACAAATCTCGGTTGACACTTACAAAAATATTCTCCTCCTGCCACGAACTCATGCACCGCATTACGGGATTCATTGCTGCATTGAGTCCGATTGGAATTTTTGGCATCACGTGCAAACTGACGGCGGAAGGGATGATTTTTGATTCGTTCCATAAGATTTTGCCGCTCGTGATTGCGGCGGGAGTTTCGCTGTTGTTACATTCGGTGGTGCTTGTGCCGATATTGTTGAAGTCTGCAACGGGCTGCCAGCCGTACCGACTGTTGAAAATGTTTGGCAGCGTTATATGGACGTCGCTCGGCTTTTCATCGTCAACCCTTTCCGCCACTCTCGCAATGCACCGAATGAAGGAAGAGTCGGGGATTTCAACCAAAATTTCGGGCGTTACGATGCCTGCATTGACGATTATCAACTTCAACGGCACGTCGATTTTCCTCACGACCGCCATACTTTTCATCGCTCAGGCATACGGCATCAATCTGTCGTTGTTGGAACAGGTGATTTTGATTTTCACGGTTTCGTTCATAACGATTGGCACGGTCGCAATACCGTTGAAATTGTCGGTTTTGATATTCCCGGTGCTTGAATCTATGGGCGTGCCGGTGGAGGGAATGGGCGTCATTGTGGCGTGCGACCTGTTTTTCGGAATGGTATGCTCCGCCGCCGATACATGGAGCAATGTAGCCGTCAGCGCAGTGATTGCGCACACGGAGGGGGACAGGATTAAGGTGTGAATTATTTGTCGCCGTAATGGCTGTCTGCGGACACAACTTTTACCATAACCACATCATCGTGTATTTCGTACACCAACCTGTAATCCTGATTGAGCCTTCGCGACCACGTTTGTTTGAAGTCATAGTGTTTCAACTGTTCTGGTTGCCCTGTGCCGGTACGCGGATGCTCAATGATTTCTGCCAACAAATCGGTTAACTTATTGATTAACGGTTTGTTGCCACTTTTTTTGATGCGTTTGATGCCCTTTAAAGCCGCATCTTCGTATGTTAGTTCGTAATTCATAGAGATGCGATTAGTTGTTCGATTTCTTTACGGTTTTTTGTCCTGACGAGTTTGGATGGATCGCTGTGCTGTGCCGCCTCGCAAGCCTTCCTCACTGCCTCCACGTTCCTCTTGTCGGCGTAGAACGGGTCGCCTGAAGGGCTCACTTCGTATGGGTCGCAGCGGAACTCCTCGGGGATTTTTTCAATTTCGGGGTCGAGTTTTTTCGCCGACTTTTTGGATTCGGATGCCTCCACAATTTTAGAAGCCAACCATTTGGAGTTTCGCGCCGAAAGGTTGAGCGTCAAGATGTAGTTCAAAAGCCCGTTTAATGCTACTTGTGTCATAATCGAATGTATTATAGTTTTACCATCTGCAAAGGTAATTGTTTTTTTGTTTCGCAGCAAATTTTTTTTCCACATTCCGGAAAGGTTACAGGGAGAAGCTATTTATATAATTTACAATAATAGACAATCCGAGTTTCCGATAGCAAATATACAAAAACTTTTACAACAAAAAAGTTTTTTCAAAAAATTATTTTTATCTTTGCCCAAAATCGTGCAATAAACAAAACAAAACTTAATGAAGCGAACCCTTCTCGTCATATTGCTCCTCATTGCGACGCACTGCGCCTTAGCTCAGTGGCATCATTTCGTTGCCAATTATTCACGGGCAGAGTATGGGCAGGGGTCGCAGACGTGGTGCATTGCGCCGGTGGGGGGCGACTTCGTGTATTTTGCAAACATGAACGGCGTATTGCAGTTTTCGAGGGCGGGGTGGGAGACCTTCAACATCGACAGCGAGGTGCGCTCCGTGATGGTCTCCACGTCCAAATCGCGGCTCTACGTGGGCGGCATCAACGAAATTGGATACTATGAACCCGACCAGAGCGGATGTATGCGTTACAAGAGCATCTCGGACTCGATGCCAGATGCGGAGCGCGACGCCATCGGCAACGTATGGAACATCCACGAAATCGACAATTCGCAGTACTTTGCCGCCGACGGCGAAATCATAAAATACACCTCGGACGGCGACTTTAAAATTGTGAAATCTCCATCCCAAATCCTCTCGTCGGCGGCAACGGGCGGAGTGCTGTACGTCGCCACAGAGACAGGATTTTATTTCTTGAGCGGCGACCGCCTCCGCCTATGCCAAAACACCGAAATCCTCTCCGACAAACAGGTGCGCGGGCTTGTGCCGTTCAAGGACGGCATCATTGCAATCACGATGGAACACGGTGCATACTACTACGACGGCACATTGTGCAGCCAGTTCAAGACCGACGCCGACCAATTCCTGTATGAAAACATCGCATTTTGCGCGGCGGACGGCGACAGCATTTTTGCCGTGGGAACCATCAAGGGCGGCGTGGCTGTCATCGACAAAAACACCCGCAAATCCGTATATTTCGACGACCACAACGGACTCCAAAACAACACCGTGCTGTCATTGGCTTTTGAGGACAGGGGCAACCTTTGGGTGGGTCTCGACAACGGCATCGACAAAATCCTACTCACATACCCAATCAAAAACCTCTATTCGCAGCAACTATTTTATGGCGCGGGCTACGACGCGCTCGTCTGCGGCAACCAACTGTATCTGGCGACCAACCGTGGACTTTTCGCAACATCCTGGCCCAACGTCGGCGAGGTCAAGGAAATCGAGGGCGGGGTAGGGCAGACGTGGAAACTGCGAGCCTTCGACGGCGAAATTTTTTGCCTTCACGACCACGGACTTTTTGCAATCAGGGACGGCAAACTCCACACAATTTCCAAAATTCCGGGATTTTGGGGAATGACACAAATCGTTGATTCCCACGACATTATCGCCGGCACGTATGGCACGCTTTGGCTAATACGCCGCACTGCCGATGATAATTATGACATCCGCGAACTCAAAGGCGTAAAAGGCTCATTCAGCAATATGGCGACCACAAAGGACGGCACAATTTGGCTCAAAGATCACAACAAAGCCACAGTATATCAGGCTGTTATGGACGGAGACAGCCTACGTGTCATCAAAGTTTATAATAAGGACAACGGACTGCCCGACGACAAATTCCTCAAAATCTACACCGAAGACCACCGCCGCGTGATTGCAATGTCGGAGAAGGGGATTTTTCAGTATGATAACGACCGATTCAATGCAACTACCGAAATTGGCGGACTTGCAATGGCGCAGGACAAGCGGCACACCGTCTATTACCAGCAACACGGCATTATGGTGTCGTGCAGCGAGGGCAAGAGCAAAATCGTTGGCTTTGGTCAGCACGTCATCGACCCGCAACAGCCTGTGGCAGACCCAGTTATAATTGGCGACAGCGTTTGCATCATTCCAAACCTCAATGGATTTGCGACCATCGACCTCTGTTTCGTTTCCGACACCACGCCGCGTTTCCAGCACCTCATCAACTGCGCCCTCATACTTTCGCAGGGTGGCGACAGCACAATCTATGCCGCCAATTTTGCAAACATAATGTCCACGCCCACAGTCAATTACCACTACAACGACATCCGCATTGAGTACGGTTCGGGCAGTTCCAACTACACCTACCGTTACCGACTTGGCGACGAGCCGTGGAGCACACCCACAAAGACCGCCTCACGCGAGTTCACAAACCTTCCCGAAGGCAACTACACATTCCACGTTGAAGAATTGGCGGGCAGCCGCATCATTGCCGCCGACAGTTTCACATTCATAATCCTGCCGCCGTGGTACAGGACGGTTTGGGCGTACATTTTTTATGCAATCTTGGCTGCAATCGCCATCTACGCGCTCAACAAAGCCGAAAAACGCAAAATCAACATCGAGAAAAAGAAAGTGGAGGACGCCAAAAACCTCGACATCATGGCGTTGGAGAAGGAAAAACTCGAAAACGAACTCGCCCACAAGACCCAGGAACTCGCCAATATGATGGCAAGCGTGGCGGGCAAAAATGAAATCCTCAACGAACTCAAAAAGGACATCGCCGACATCTCCGCCGCCGAAAAGTCGATCACGCTTTCCCTCAAACGCCGTCTTTCTGACCTCAACACAAAGATTGACAGCAACATCTCCACGGACAACATTTTTGACAAATTTGAGGAGCAATTCAACCTCCTGCACAACAATTTCATCAAGACCCTCAAATCGCGCTACCCCGACCTCTCCCGCAACGAACTGATGCTCTGCGCCTACACCATTATGGAACTCAGCACCAAGGAGATAGCCCAACTCCTCAACATCAGCGTCCGTGGCGTGGAGACAATGCGCTACCGCCTAAAAAAGAAGATAATCGACGACAAAAACGTTGATTTCGGAGAATTTTTGAAAGGAATGGCGAAATAATCATAAAAAAAATAATTATCTTTACGCCGAAATTATTAATCAATAACCCTCATAATTATGAAAAAACTACTTCTAACAACACTGTTGCTGTTGGCAGTAACGATGAGCGGCATTGCGCAGAAGATGAAGAACGTTACGGTTTCCACGCCCGACGACTTCGTCAAGGCAATCGCCCCAAACACCAACATCACAATCAAAACCAATGGCATCCTCGCCATCACCGACGCCATCGACAAACTCGACGAGAGCCGCAACTTTTCCCAATTTGATGAAAACGACTACGCCAAACTCACGCCTGGCGTGTACTTCACGGAAGAAGCCGACGGCAGATCGATTAAAATCGTCAACATTAACAACCTCTCAATCGTCGGCGCAAACCCCAACCGCGAAGACAACCACATCCAAGCCAATCCGTCGTATGCCGATGTCCTGATGTTCATAAACTGCAACAACATCACTGTCAAAAACATAAAAGCGGGACACGTGGAAAAGGGCTATTGCGTGGGAGATGTGATTTCACTTTCACATTGCAAAAACTCCAATATTGACAACTGCGACCTCTACGGCTGTGGCGTCAACGGACTTTCAATGTATGAAACCAGTGGCTTAAAGATTTCCAACACCGAAATCCACGATTGCAGCGAAAATATGGTTATAATCAGCGACTGCCAAAACATAAGTTTCATAAAATGCAGCATGCACAACTGTGGGGCGGGCATCGCAACGTGGGGCGACAAGAACGCCAACATCACCTACGAGGAATGTCAAATCATTGAACCCGTGTATGATGATGAATATTACGGCGACTACGAAGGTGACGAAGGCGACTACGGCTACGAAGGCGGTTGTCCAAACGAACTGATGGAAGCAATGAACGCCGCAGGCAGCATTTTCGAGAAAAAACTCAACAACAGCCTTGCAAACGGCGCACTCTACGAAGAGTTCGGCGAAGAATGTGGCTACATTGTAATCCCCGAAGACGGCGACTGGTACGCAGCCTACCTCCCGCAAATCAACGATGATGGACAGTACGAATTTCTCTTCTTGGATAACGTTAACGTCAAAAACGGCGAAAAGATGTTTTTTGGCTCCTGCCACGTCGTCGTCCAAAAGAAGGAAGGACGCTTTTCATACGAAATCAGAGACAACGCACTCGAATCCGTAACCTCAATCACCGGCTCTGGCAACAATCTGACTTACAGCCACGGCAAGGACAAGAACAGCCTGAAAAAATGCACAAAACAAGAGGCAATGAAGCATTTTGAATTTGATTACGAACTAATCGACGTAGAATCCGCCAAAGAAACCGACGAAGTATATCCGTGGGGATAATCGACACTTAAACACATTGTAATGAAACGTTTGACAATCCGCTTACGCGGCAAATTGTCAAACGTTTCATTTTTTTGTTAGAAAAAATTTTGTTTGTATCGAAAAAAGTAATACCTTTGCAAAGGTAAACAAACAGAATTATTATGATAAAGTCAATTAGATTCAAAAACTTTTTCAGTTTCAGGGATTGCAAGGTCGAACTTAACAATCTCAACGCCCTCATTGGCATCAACGGCTCGGGAAAGTCCAATTTCATCAAGGCAATAAAATTGTTGAAAGCAACTGTCAACGAGGGTGCATTGCCTGATTTGATTTTAAATCAATGGGGCGGATTTGATGCTGTTTATTTTGCAGGAAATGATGCAGAGGCGAATAAGAAAATAGAACTTGAATTTGAGTTTGAGGATGCTAATGATATATTACCATCTTATAATGCAAAATCATTAAAGTATATTATTGCATTCAAGAAAGTTGGATCGTCGCAGAATTACAGCCTCACAGAATTTTTCTATTTAAAAACCCTCACTTTTCAAAAAATAAATAACGAAGAGGAATGGACTGAAAAATGGACTGAACGCTATTTGGAAGTGGATGTTGGTAAGGCTATTGCCTTAACAAATACACCACCCAAAAGGAGGATAGTTAGCTCACGTGTCAATGATATAGAATCATTTCTCGTCCAATCTATTGACAAAACTATATTGTTGTTCCCGATAACCGTATTTCGTAAAGAAATAAATAGGATTGCTGTATATAGTGGTTTCGACACTGCGCCAAGTTGTGCAATACGCAAACCAATGTTGCCAACGGGTATTTCGGTTAGACTTTCGTCTAATGGAGGAAATTTGACCTCAATTTTGAACAGGATTAAAATTAACAGCAAATCCTATTATAACAAAATAGTTGATTCGTTGCGAGCAATAAATCCACAATACAATGGTATTGATTTCAATTTAATTGGCATTAATATCGAACTGATGTTGGAAGAAAAAGGCTTTGAACGTTCAATCCACGTGACGCACATTTCGGACGGAACGCTAAGGTTTTTGTGTTTGCTTGCAATCATCCACAATCCTGAACGCGGTAAATTGGTTTGCATTGACGAACCTGAAAACGGTCTCCATCCCGACATGATAAGGGAATTTGTAGATTCTATGAATAATGTATCTAAGGATACACAATTTATAATCTCTACCCACAGTGACCACATCCTAAACAATCTTTCTGTGGAAAATGTTTTGGTCTGCGAAAAGGATGACAACAATGCGACGACTATAAATACATTCCGCGACAAGGATTTTGTGGAATGGGCGGCGCAATATTCCACCGGCAAACTGTGGCGTGACGGTGATTTAGGTGGCAACCGTTACTAAATTAAGGAGGTAAAAATATGAAAACATTATACATTGAAGGCTCTCGTGATACGGATAATGGCAATTTGCGAGAAGCATTTTCCAAACTTCTTTCAAAAGAATTGGAAGGTAAAATGCCCAAAATCATAATGAGCGGCGGCAAAGATCATACTGTTGACGATTTTCACAGCAAACCGCTCAAACCAAACGAAGAACGTTTTTTGCTTTTTGATTCGGATGCTCCATCTCCTAACAAACAATTAATTTGTGACAAGTTCAACAATGACAAAACAAATCGCAAAATTTCCGCCACGACAGACAACACTTTCCTAATGATTCAGGAAGTTGAGGCGTGGATTTTGTCGCAGCCCGACGTGCTGACCGCCGCAGGAATTGATATGTCAAAGTTCAATTGTCAAAATGTTGAAACCATCCACAAGCCCTGCGAAAAACTCGCCGACCTTTATAAAAAGAGCGGAAAGACCTATACAAAAGTCAACGAATTTGCAAAGATTTTCCCAAAACTCGACACCAAAAAGTTGAAACAAACCTGTTCCGAATTTAAAGCATTGATTGACGCATTAAACAAATAATCAACAAAAAAAACAGCCCGCCGAATCTCTCGACGGGCTGTTTTTATTTTCAATTGTTAATTGTCAATTTTCAATTTCCAATTTACTCCTTGTCCTCGCTCACTTCCACCATCATACCCTTGGTTCTTGCGAAGATGCGGGCGTTTTCGAGGTCGCGGACGTCGAGACCGGGGAGGTAGTAAGTGCCGGCGTAGGTGGCGGTGAGTTGAGTGCGGAATTGGATTGAGCGGTGGCTCGACAATGAGAAGTATGTGAACTTCCTGTCGTCGCGGACGTCGGTATATTTGATGTAACCGCCCGGCGAGTAGTAGTAATCATCGTCGTCATCGTCATAACCACTGCCGCCATCGAGACCCGTAACAATCTCCCAACCCGAGGGGAATATCTCCGTAATTGCAAGGCGGTCGAGATATTCGTCGCCATTGTTCTTGACGGTGATTACAGCCGTGAAGTCGGTGCCCTGCTTCAAATTCTTCGGCGAAATTGCCTTGCCGTTTTGGAAGAATTGGAGGTCGGCGGATATTACAGAATTTTCGGCCTTCTCGTTGCCGGGTTCGGGGATGCCGCTGTTGGTGATTTCGGCATAGAGTACACCGTTGGTGTTGTTGGTGAAGCTGAGCTTCTGCGGCTCTGTAGATGTGATTTGCAGAGTGTTGGCGGAGAAAATCTTGTCGGTCTTCACCGTCTTGCTCTCGCCGTTGAACTCGTACTTGCAATCAATCTTGGAGGCGGGCTTGTACTTGTCGAAATACTTGCCGAGAGCCACGAGCGACATACATTCGTACTCGCTGCCAAGCCAATAATCATCCGCAATGCGCTCGCTTATCGCCTTGGCGGCGCGGAAGGCATTGTCCTTTTGGTCGAGGGCAACGAGTGCCAACAGCTTACGCGGACTTGCGTTGTTGTAAGTCTTGTTGATCGGGTTGAGGATGGCCTCGGCGGTCTTCTTGTTGCCGCTTACAGCGTATGCCGCCGCGAGGTAAATCTTAGCCTCGTCGGTGAGTTGCGGCTGCTCTTTGAGACGGTTCATCTGCGCATTGAGCGCGTCGCCCGCGAGTGCGAGGGTGTAGAGGCGGAATGCCTGGTCATCATACGAACTCTTGCTGTCGGGAGTCCACGCCTCGGCCTTGGTGCGCTGATACTTCTTCCATTTGTTGAAGAAGTCTGGGTTGATGGAATAGCCCGCTTTCTTGGCTTCTACCATAAACTGTCCCGCAAAACTCGTGTACCAAACGTCGGAATAATTTTCATTGCGCCAATAGCTAAGTCCGCCGCCGCTTGTCTGATAAGCATAAATGCTCTTGATGGCGTCGCGGACAACATTCTCGTTGGCGTCCTTCTGCGCGGCGGTCTCCTCGGTGATTATCGGTGCGTAGAGCAACGGGAACGCCTTGCAGACAGTGTGTTGCAACGATTCGTAGGGGTAGGAGAGGATGTTGGCAACGTGTCCCTCAAAGTTGACGGGCAGGATGCCGCTCACATTGAGGACGGCGGTGTTGGTGTTTTTGCGACCGATGGGCTTGAGGTCGATGTCGATTGTTGCGCCGGGGTCAACTGCCTTGCTGATAATCTGTTGCGCTGGTGCGCTGGGCTCGCGGATTTGCAGGCGTAGCTCCATCTGCGAGATGTGGGCTCCCGACGACGCGCTTATCTCCAATTTGCCAAGTCCAGCATCGTCGCCGGTCTCAATCTCGAAGGTCGGGTTTTGCTCGCCCTTGCGGTCAAAATACAAGGTTTGTTCTGACTGACCGTTGATTTTCAAACCGTTGGAAGCCTTCACCTTGACGCTAACATTCTTGATATTGTCTTCGCCGGTGAATACCGTGATGGGCAGGCGAAATTTTTCGCAAGTACCAATCACTCTTGGTGTTGTGGCAAAAATCATCAACGGCTTGGTAACTGCCGTGGTCTTTTCTGCCTTGCCGAATGCCTTGCCGTCGCCCGCAACTACCATTGTGCGAACGGAGCCGATGTATTTGGGGAGCTTGACGGTGTGCGTCATCTTGCCGCCATTGGTGGTGAATGGTCCGAGGAACGCCACAACGGTCTCAAAATTGTTGGCGCGGGCTGATTTGCTGCCGCCTTCGGCATCGTCGCCACCTATTGAAAACATACGCTCTATCTTGTTGCCAAATGCACCTATTACATTGTCGTACATATCGATGGTGCTTACGCCGAGAGCCTCGCGGGAGTAGAATTGCTTCCACGGGTCGGGCGTGGCAAAATGCGTGAGGTCGAGAATGCCGTCGTCAACGAGTGCAATGGTGTAAGTCATTGACTTGTTGTTTTTTTCCGAAACGGTAATCTTAACATCCTGCTCGGCTTGGAGTACGTCGGGCATAGAGATTTCGGGTTGGAGCTTGGTATCGGGATTCTCGATGTCGAGCGGCAAGACGCCGTACATACGGAGCGGCAAGTCGTTGGCTGTCTGAGCGTGAGGTTGCAGGAGTTCCACAAAAACATAAACACCCGGCTCCATATCGGGCTCCACCTTGAATTTAAATTCGGTTTTGTCTTTCATGGTGTTAATCCAACGACTGCTGATGACCTTGGTGCCGGTTTCGAGCGTTACGAGCGCGTGTCCGCCTTCGGAGGAGGGTATGTTGACTATCGCCATATCGCCGACATTGTATTTTTTCTTGTCTGCCTCCAATTCCACTATGGTGCTGCCTTGACTGAGCATCGGGCTGCGGCCAAACGAATCGGGCCAATCCATATAGAAAATGTGCGACGCGCTGCGGCCGCTCTTCATATCGGTAACATCCACCATAAAGCGTCCCCACTGCGGGTAGGCAACCTTGAATTTGTACATGCCCTTGCCATTGTCGGCGGTTACGGTGTCGGTGTCGATGAGGGTGGAGTTGTACTGAGAAACGTAATTGTTGGAATCGTACCACCATTGCCATTCGAGTTTGTAGAGCTTGATGGAAAGGTCTCGGCGACCCGTCATAGAATTGCCATTAGCATCAGTAACAGCGATTTGCACGAGTTGATTCTTGTCAACCTCAAGGCAATGACCCTTGGTTTCGGGCATCTTGATGCCTACATAGATGGAGTGGGGGAGCACCTCGATTGAGGTCTCGTCCTTGCTGAAACGCCCGCCCTTCTCAAAAATCCTCGTCATATAATAAGCCTTCACCTTTGGCGGCAGGTCTTCGGAGAATTTGGGCGCAAACCTCGTCTCGCCCTTGTCGTTCAAAACGCCGTCATAGACCTCCTCGTAGTCGTTGTCGAGGTAATAAGACTTCTTGTCGTCGTCAAAAGAATAGCCCTCCCATTTCGGGAACGAGAGCGGCACTTCGCGCAGGCGCATTTGGACATCCACCTTCAACCCCTTGGCTACCGCGCCGTGGAGCCATTTGCCCGCTATCATACAGTTGTTGCCAGTGCTGGTGAGAACGTCTTTATTGAAATCCATATTGATTTTCAGACGGTTGGGCAGGATGTTTTCAACACGAAGTTTCTTGTAGAAACGCGAATTGCCGCAAGAAACAGTAGCATCATACGAGCCTGCAATGGCGTTGTCGTCGGTCTTGAAATTGAACACGTAGAAATTGCTCTTGTTTTTCTTGACTGTGGTATTGAACACCTGCTGCGACTGCGGGTTGCGCACGTCGATGGTAATCGGGTAATCGGCGGGCAGCGGATTCTTGAGGTCTTCCTTCAATATGAATGTCAGGTGTATGCTGTCGCCGGGCCTCCAAACGCCGCGCTCGCCGTAGATGTAACCCTTGAGACCGTCGCGGACTTCGTTGCCGGAGATGTCGAATTTACTCATAGAGAGCGACTGTCCGTCGTTGAGTTTCAGGTAGTTGCACTCTTTTTCACGCTTAGCAACCGCAAAATATGCCTTGGGCTGCTTGCCAAAATCAAACTTGCCGTCAGAATCGGTCTTGCCGGTTGCAAGCAGTTGTTGCTGATAACCATAGAGTTCCACGGTGGCACCGCTAACAGGCGAAGATGTCTTCAAGTCGGTAACAAACACCTGCAACGAGCGGTCGCCGCCCTTTTTAGCAATCATTCCAAGGTTGGATGCCAAGATATTTTGGCTCAGGAACTTATTGCTCTGATAATACATCTTGTAGCAGGGGTTGTCTTCGTTGCGCCAATTGTAACCCGCACTGCTATAATAAGAATTGTCGATGGACTCGTAATAGCCGTCGTAATTATCAAAATCCTTGATGTCGATGTCCTGCTCCATCGAAACATCGTCGCCGCCGTTGCACGTATCGCAATCAAACACCGCGTGGCTCTTGCGGAATGCAATCTTGATGTTGTAGATGGAACCCGGCTCGGTCTTTACGAGTTTTGAGAGTTCGAGGTAATAACGATTCCATGCCGTAACCTCCTCAGATTCAGCGTCCGCGATGTGTATGGTCTTGCGGAATACCGGCACGCCAGTCTGTTGCAGGGTGCTGCCGCTCCAATAATCGGAATAGTCGCGGATGTAGCTGAGGATGTTTTTTTCCAAGACCTTGATTACCGTAACATCTACAGCCGTAAGGTTCACAGCCTCAAACGGATACACAAGTCCATTGTCGCCGTCGGGGAGTATCAATCCCGTCTTGACGCTGCGCACCTGCGGTTTCAAGAGTTCAAAACTAATATTGTATTCCTTGTCCTCGGCAATCTTGACGCCAAGCACGTTTTGGATGCCCGCCGAAAGGTAAAGTTTACCTTCGCCGTCCTTACGCTCTGGCGGATAGACGTTTATCGAATTGCCCGAAACTTCTATCTTGCAGTTTTTGACATCATTGTCGCCCTCCGTAACGCTCACAAGACCGTCGAGGTTTTGATTTTCCTTCACGGGGTCGGTGAAGTCGATGCGGATGTGCTGCGAGGGCGCCTCAAATACCTTGACACTCGTAATGCCAAACTCATTGAGTGCAGGAATTGTAGCTATCTTCTTGCCATTGGATTCGGCACTGATATATTTGCCCTCGTAGCTGATTGTAAGCTGTTGGGCTTTGTCCTTGCGCTCGATGTTTTCAATCGTGAAGCCAAATACGTTGCCGCTCTCAGCCTCGCGCCACGTAATCGGGAGTTCGTGCCTGCCGATTTGGGCAGTCACAGATTTCTTGATATTGTCGAGCGTCTCCTCGTCGGCAGTTTTCACAGTACCAGTAATCATCTGATATTTAAGAGTTTCACGGTCTGTGGTAGTCTGTTCGTCGATGACTACCTTCATATCCTGACGGATAATCGAGACGGGGAACACAAACTGCTTGTAATCGCCCGGCACGTCGGCTATCTTGCCGAGATTGAAGGCAAATACGTAATCCTTGCCCGATATGAAAGAATTGTCAGGCGTAAACTCGATTGTCCTGTCGTCAACAAAGGCGCATTTGCCGTTTGCCTTAGGGTAGGCCTTGAAGAGTTTGTCGGGATTGACGCTGCGGTCTATCTTAGCCGCCAACTCGCTGTTTAAGACCACTTTGATGGTCTGCTTTTTGCTCACCGTGCCGTCGGTATATGCCGAAATGTACGGCGCAAACCCAGGGTCGTTGCAATTGACCTTGGGCGAATGGGCTACAATGGCGATGATGACAATGATTACCGTCACCAAAGCCAACGCTCCAAGCAAGATTTTTTTCTTGTCCATAATTGATTTGGTTTTTTATTGTTAATTTTTAATGTGTTTATCGTTTCGTTGTCTGTAGAGACGCGATTAATCGCGTCTCTACCGTGCCCCCATCGTTACCGCAGACATCCCTCCAAATCCTTGTACGGAATCTTTGCAGTGACAAAACCAACAGCATACGGGGCAATTTCCTCGTGTTGGTAAATGAACTCCACGAAATCTTTGCCGATGACAAAATTTTCGGGGACGTATGGGTCAAATTCGCTGAATATCAAATGGTTGTCCTGCAAATCCTGCAACGACGTACAGTCGTCAAATTGTTTTATAACATCTGCAACAATCAATTCGGTGATTTTGCCCTCCGCCTCGGGTTTGATGAAGTCTTTCAGCTTTATCAATTTACCTGTCTTGAGGTCAAAATTCAATGACACCATTTGATAATTGTTGCGCACTCCGCCCATAAATGAATCGTAGCCGTATTCATAACAAATGATGCTGTCGCGACCAAAGAACATTTTACTATAAGCATCAAAAAACAATTGCGGATTGTCGTATGGCAAATCGAGGTCGTTCTCCAAGAAAGATTTTACGTAATGTTTGGCAATGTCATTAGCCCTGTTGGGCATATCCTCAGCCTTACAGCTACCGAGACAATTTTTCGGAATCAAGCCACAATTCAAGATTGCGGCATTGACTGAATCTGCAACAGCCCCGCCCATTGCATAATACAGGACGACAGAGATTTGACACTCAACGCCATCGGTATGCACCACCGTGGTATCCTCATTCGCTGCAGCAAAAACAATCTGCACAGCATCCTGTTTATCAGATTGCTGCGCCGCGTTACCTGCTGCATTAGTTGCCTTGTTGCAGCCGTTGCAGCCGACAAGGACGATGATGGGAATTATTAATATGTAAAGTATTCTTTTCATTAGTGTTTATACTATTTTTTTCGGGGTAAAGATATATAAAAAAACGAAATAATGGTGTGTTTGTGATAGATTTTTTATATATTTGCACCCATAATAACTAAAAAACAAAACGCTATGGGAAATTACGTATCAGAGTTCACCGAAGAAGAGCTCGCCGCCACCAAAGAAACCGATGATTTGCTTTGGGAGTTTGTCGATTGGGAGAAAGTTCCTGTCATCGTCAAGAAAAGAATTTGTGCAAGGAGGCGGATCAATATGGAAAAATCGCAAGGAACGTTGAGTCTTGCGCCAGGCTTTTCCTTCGATTCTGATTCCAAAATCAAACTTTACAATTGATAACGATGGCTCGATATATGCTCGACACAAACATCTACTATTGTATGATAGATGAAAGAGACAGATTGACAGATGATGTTCGTACAATTGTAGATGACTATGACAATCTGCTGTATATCAGTCTTGAAACAGTCAAAGAACTTGTTGTGGCTCATCGAAGAAAAAATCTGCTCGCCCACAAGTGGAAAACAGCCGACGAACTGGTTGAAGCGATAAAGACGGATTACAATGTAACGATTCTCAACGTTGACATCAATGTAATCCAAAAGATGGCGCAACTGCAAATCAACGAGGCGGAGCAACACTACGACCCGTCAGACCATATCATCATTGCCCACGCAATGACTGTGGGTATGACGCTTATTTCAAGCGACCGAAAATTCCCGTTCTACCGAGCGCAGGGATTGGATTTGGTGTCTAATTTCTAAAAGCTTTCCTTTTCGGAAATAATTGTTAATCAGCATCATAGAATCATTTTATATTTTTTTCAAAAAAATTATGGGAAAAATTTGGTGATTTAGAAAATCTAATTGTATATTTGTAGCGATAAAAGACATAAACAGAAAGAGCGTTTGCGTGAACTGACTTGATGAAAACTACCACAATTTCAGCATATAGTTGTCAGTTCGGCAAATGCTCACATCTGCATAAGGAGTGGGCATTCTTTGTAGTAACTATGGGGCTGTGGTAGGCCTTCATCAAACTATGGAGAAGTCTACACCTTTCTTTTTTTGTCACATTGTTAAACTAAACAAAACAATAAAAAATGGACAAAATCAACGAACCATCGGCAATGGATGACTCCACAAAGAAAACCGAGGATGTCGAAAATGACATTTTGGGAGATAATATGTCCTATGAAGAAAAAGGCAAACAAATTTGCGCAAGTGTAAGAGGTGATTTGGACACTTTGGCATCGTATTTACAAAAGGTTAGACACGATATTATTGCGGAATTTGACGTGAATGAGGAAGAACTTGCAAAAACCAAAGTACAATATGAAACGCAAATTCACAATTATGATAGTGAAATAAAAATACTAAACGACAAAATTAATGGAAGGAATACCGAAATCGAAGATTTGCAAAAGAAAATTGACGATTTGAAAAAAGAACGCGACGACATTGAGAAAGATGACGAAAGCATTAACAAAGAAGAGTTCATAAAAATGCTTATCGGCATTATAATATTGTTGCCTCTTACGGTGTATTTATTTGTGTTTTATAGTTCGATGTTCTTTTCAGCCTTTTTCCGAGACACAAAAGCTGTAAATGATTTGAACACTTTTTTTGATGCAAAAGCATTGATAAATGCTTCTAATGCAAGTACATCAACGATTATATTTGTATTATGTGCACCTATTATTTTCCTCGGTTTAGGTTATTTACTGCATATTTTTTCTAAGGAAACTAATAAGATAAAATATGTAAAAATTCCTGCGGTCTTGTTAGTTACATTGATGTTAGACTGTATTTTGGCTTACAAAATTGGAGATTTCCTTCATGAGTGTGGTATTGTGATTAACAAATACCCCAAAGGAGAACAATACACGATTTCAATGGCTTTGTCCGATGTCAATACATGGACTGTTATATTTTGTGGATTTATCGTTTATATTATTTGGGGGTTTGTTTTCGATGCAACAATGTCAGCATACAGCAAAATCAACCTTAAAAAGGTCCGACTAAGCGAAACCAATTCCAATATACAAAATTTTGAAACAATAATTGAAAACAAAACCAAAGATGTTTCAGAAATGTTATCCCAAATAGAAACGTTAGCATCTAATATTCGTATATTGACAGAAAGGCTTAATAGCAACGTGGTTATATATGATGAGAAAATTGAAAAAGGTGTTTATAGTTTCTTTGTCGGATGGCTGCAGATGATGAAAGCCCTTTCCAAAGATAAGGATTCTATGGAGGAAGCTAATAGAATATTCCAAAACGAATTAGATAATTTTGGATTGTTACAACACAAACATTAATTATTATTATGAAAATAAATATTTTAATTATATTATTGTTCGCTGTATCGTTTTTTCCATCGTGCAACGGTTGTGGTAGTGATGTGCAAATAAACGATGACACTTTGTCGGAACAACCTTTGAACTTGTCAGTGTTTCTTGATCTCTCGGACAGAATTGCCGACAAAAGCCTTATGCCGAATCAGATGTGTCGAGATACGGTAATAATCAATTACTTGATTGATTATTTCCGTTCAAAAACGTCAGGTTTTAACATTTTTACAAGTAAAAACAAGATGAGAATACTCTTCTATCCTGTACCACAAGATGCCAATATTTATGACTTATCCAAACACCTCGTTGTTGATATAAGCAAAGAAAATGGTGTAGGGAAACGTGACGCACTAGATGCGATGCACGAAAAATTTCCCGAACTTATAGCAAAAATATATCATAAAGCCTTAGCAAGTAACAAATGGCCAGGATGCGACATTTGGGATTTTTTCAGATGTAAAAAAGTAGATAATTTATGTATCGAACACGGTGCGAGGAATATTCTTGTGATTTTGACTGATGGATTTATCTTTCATGAGAATAATCTTTTACAGGAAGGCTGTTGCTCGTATTCGTACATTGTTCCAAAATTATTGGAAAGCAAACAGGAAATTTCGCTTATTGACAAGCGAAAAGGCGAACTCGCTAATAAAGGGCTTGAAGTTTTGGTGCTTGAAATAAATCCTAAAAAAACGTCTCACAAGTACAAAATGATTCAAATTCTTGAAAATTGGTTTAAATCTATGGGTATTGAAAAAATATCCATTGTGGAAACCGATGCGAATCTTACAAGTACTCAAACATATATTAAGAATTTTCTGAATGAATAAGAGATAAGGCGGCATCATGGTCCGACGGATTCTCGTTTTCACCAAATTGTGAATCTAAAACCAAACGAAATCCAATATCATTTCTTTTATTGTTAGAGTTGAAATAGGAATGATACGATATACGGCAGAAATATGCGATATCGTTCCATGACCCACCACATAATACACGGTTATTATCCAAAATGGAACAATCATCGCACCATTCCCAGACATTGCCAGACATACCATAAATGCTAAGTTTATTTGGGTGCATCTCCCTTGATATAACGGGATGTGTACTTCCTTGCGAATTGTCAGAGCACCAAGCGACTTTGCGATAATCTCTATCGCCACTATATTCAAATTGTTCTTTTATTTTGCCCGCATGTGCGGCATATTCCCATTCTGTTACAGTAGGCAAGCGAAATTCTTTTCCTGTTTTTCCATTTAATTTTGGCAAAAAATCATTAACAATGACTTTCCATGAAACATTTTCCACAGGATATTCCGAAGAGTCTTTTATCTTTAGTCGTTCCTTGTTGAAAAAACTTGGATTATCATTGTCACCCATTACAGCATTCCACATACCCTGAGTAACTTGTGTTTCACCTATGTAGAATTTGCTAATGTTTTGATTTCCTTCAACTAATATCATATCAAAACATATATCTCCAACTTGAATTGTCTCTCTCTCACAGAAAACTGTGTTTGTTTGTCTTTCTATTTGTTCTTTTAGGTTTAAATTTTCAGATAGAAGAACTTTATTCCTTTTCTTTTGAAGTTCATAATCTTGCTTTATTCTTTTGTTTGTTCCGATAATATCTTCCCACTTCTTTTTAAGCGTATCCAACGTTTTCTTATATATACTAATTTTAGTCTCCTTCTCTTTGAGAGTCTTAGTATTTTGTTCACGAATAGCATAATTACGAACATAGGATTTATTAATATTTTGTATAATGATGTCAATGTCGTATTTAAACTTTTCTATATTATCTTTGAAATTTTTGATAACAGTTTCATAAGGCAACAACAACTGATTACGATTTACATCTTTTGCCGCAACTTCGCTTATAACTTCATATATTTCCCCCAAAACATGAAATAAATTACATTTTTCAGGTTTTGATAAATCTATTTCATTTAAATCTAAACATTGATTAACTAAAAAAGGTGTTTTCGATGTATCTTTTTTAGTATTGAGAAAGGAAAACTGAAACACTTTTTTTTCTCGACCATGCAGGACTCCATATTCGTAACTCATCCAAGAACTATCCAATGCTTCAGGTGTTAGAATTAAAATTCCACACTCAGTGGAATTTAGAGCTTGTTTTAACTCTTCTCTCCAACGTCCCATTATATCAACATTAGAGGCAAACACATCAATGCTTTTATTAAACACCTCATCTTGGATAAACTCTTGAAGCCTATCCGCAATACGGCTACCCACATGATTGGGATCATTGTGCCAACTTATAAAGACATCGTATTTATTTTTAGCCATTTTTTGATTGTATTAATTACGTGGCAAAAATAAAAATAATAAACGAGTTTTACAAGAAAATTAGCAACTTTTTCATCTATCTTTTCATTTATTTTTGCAGATCACTCAAAAATACCTTACCTTTGCCCTCGCTATGAAAGAAACCGTTTATAACTTCGGATTGAACCTTGATTGGGAGATGCTGTCGCGGCTCAGGCTGTTGGACAGATTTGATTCCGCGTGGGAAACGTTGGAATCCAAGGACGCTATGCAACTGCAAGAGTTAAAGACCATTGCAACCATCAGGAGCATCGGGTCTTCTACGCGCATCGAGGGTTCGCAGATGTCCAACGAGGAAGTAGAGAATTTGCTCAAAAACATCAAGATTTCCAAACTCGAAAGTCGTGACGCACAAGAAGTTGCGGGCTATTACGAGGCATTGGAGATAATCTTCGACTCCTTTAATGAAATCAAAATCCGCGAAAACGACATCAAGAGCCTTCATAACATCATCCTGAAACACAGCACGAAAGACCTTTGGCACAAGGGCGACTACAAACAGATGACCAACGCCGTAGAAGCCACAATGTCGGACGGCACCAAAAAAATCATATTTCAGACCACCGAGGCAGGAATCCCCACACAGGACGCAATGCGCTCGCTCATCAATTGGTACAACGCTGAAAACCAAGTGCATCCGCTCATAAAATGCGCCGCCTTTGTCTACGAATTTGTGAGCATACATCCGTTTCAGGACGGCAACGGCAGGATGAGCCGCCTATTGACCAACCTCCTTTTGCTAAAAAACGGATACCATTGGATTCAGTATGTTAGTCTTGAACACGAAATAGAAAGCCGTAAAGTGGAGTATTACAAGGTGTTGCGTATGTGTCAGGCACAGCGTCCAAACGAAGATATTTCGCTTTGGGTGGAGTTTTTCCTCGACTGCCTCCGCAGCATCCAAACGCTATTGAACGACAAGATAAGCCGCCATCCAAAACTTTCCTAATTTTTTAACGTTTTTTTGATACGTAATCAAATAATTATCATTATCTTTGCGCCTTGAATAGTGTCCCAACGGGTGGGACGGCAAATTGAAGTTAAATGAAAAACAAAACAATTAAAATCGTTGTCGCACTGATGGTTGCGATGTCGCTTGCAAGTTGCAGCGGATTCAGCAAACTATTGAAGGGCAACGACTACGAACTCAAATATACAAAGGCATTCGAGTATTACGACGCCAAAAAGTACGACAAGGCTCTCCAACTTTTTGAGCAGGTGATGCCCGTATATAAAGGCCTCGACAAGGGCGAGAAGGTGATGTACTATTACACAATGTGCAATTACCTCGTCAAAGACTACTACTCGGCGGGCTACTATTTCAGGAAGTTTGCGCAGACATACCCACACAGCGAGTACAACGAACAAGCGATGTTCCTTGGCGCGTATTGCTATTACCTCGATTCGCCCAAGCCGTCGCTCGACCAGGAAAGCACAAACATGGCGATAAACGAGTTTGAAATCTTCCTGTCGAAATACCCCGACACGCAGAAGAAAGACACCTGCAACCTCCTGCTCGACCAACTCAGGCTCAAATTGCAGACCAAGTCATACGAAAACGCATATCTCTACTACAAACTCGGATACTACAACGCGGCGGCAATATCGCTGCGCAACAGTTTGGAAGACTACCCCGACAGCCCCTTCCGCGAAAACATCGTCTATTACATCGCCAAGTCGTCGTACCTCTACGCCGACAAGAGCGTCAACGAGAAGAAGGGCGAGCGATTCGACGTGGCGCGCAAAGACCTCGCCGCCTACACCGAAGAATTCCCGTCGGGCAAGTACATCCGCGACGTCCAAAAGATGGCAAACGACACCCGAGCCAACCTGGAGATATACCCACTATTAGCAAATTAAAACATAAAAATCATAAATTATGGATTACAAAAAGAACAATGCTCCCACATCGGTAATCACCCGTGACACCGGCCTTCTCGAATCCAAGACCGGCAACATCTACGAGACCGTGGTAGTGGCATCCCGCCGCGCCAACCAAATCGGCACCGACCTCAAAAACGAACTCAACAAGAAGTTGGAGGAGTTTGCGTCGTACACCGACAACCTCGAAGAAATCTTTGAGAACCGCGAGCAGATAGAGATTTCCAAGTATTACGAGCGTCTCCCCAAGCCCACATTGATGGCATTGCAGGAGATAATGGAAGACAAACTCAACTTCCGCATCCCCTCCGACGAAGAAATCCAGCAGGCAGAGGAACTCGCCCGCGCACGTGAACGCGCAGAGCAGGAAGGCGCAATGGAGAAGGCTGCCCTCGCCAAAAAAGAAGCCGAAGGCAAATCCTTCGACGAAATCATCGCCGAATCCCACGACACCCCGCTTTCCGAAGCCGAACCCGATAAAAAGAAGGCCAAAAAAGAAGCCAAACCCAAAGCAAAGGCAAAGGAATAATCAAATATTGTTACAATAATTGCTACAATAAATGGTTATGTAACAACAAGCCCCAACGGGGCGTCATCACCAAGCCGTGTGCGTGAGCGCACGGAAAAACGAATCAAATTCGGGAAACGAATCATAATTCGGGAAACGAATCATAATCGGGAAACGAATCAAAATCGGGAAACGAATCAAAATCGGAAAACGAATCAAAATCGGAAAACGAATATGTTAACCGGCAAAAAAATACTCCTCGGCATCACCGGCGGCATCGCAGCCTACAAGAGCGCGTATCTTGTAAGGCTGCTGACAAAAGCCGGTGCGGAGGTTCGTGTTTTGATGTCGGACGCCGCCAAACAGTTTGTACAGCCGTTGACATTCGCCACATTGACGGGCAACCCGGTATTCACCGAATTTTTCAACCCGGAAAACGGTGAGTGGCACAGCCACGTGAAACTCTCCCTGTGGGCAGACCTGTACGTCGTTGCGCCCGCCACAGCCAATTCTATCGCAAAAATGGCGCACGGCATCGCCGACAATTTGCTATTGACCACCTGTCTATCAGCACGTTGTCCGATAATGATAGCACCGGCGATGGATTTGGATATGTATTCCAATGTGGCTACGCAGCAAAACCTCTCGACCCTCCGCAGCCGGGGCTTCCTCATCGCGGAGGCGGGCGAAGGCTTGCTTGCGAGCGGGCTCTCGGGCAAAGGGCGGATGGCAGAGCCGGAGGAGATTTTTACGGAGGTCAACAACTACTTCAACGCTGCCCAAACGCTGTCGGGACGCAAAATCCTCATCACGGCGGGTCCCACACGCGAAAAGATAGACCCGGTGCGCTTCATCACCAACTATTCCACCGGCAAGATGGGTTACGCCATAGCCGAAGAGTTGGCGCAGCGCGGCGCGGAAATACTGCTCGTATCGGGTCCCGTACAGGTAACGGCTCACAATCAGCGCATTACCGTAATACCCGTAACCACAGCCGAGGAGATGTACCGTCAATGCGTGGCACTATTCCCGACCTGCGACGGCGCGATAATGTCGGCGGCGGTGGCAGACTTCACTCCCGAAACAGCCTCATCGTCCAAAATCAAAAAGACCAGCGACGAAATGACGCTCCGCCTTGTCCCCACCAAAGACATCGCGGCAGAACTCGGCAAATTGAAAACCGCCAATCAAGTATTTGCGGGGTTTGCGTTGGAGACCGACGACGAGATGCAAAACGCTAAGAAGAAATTGCAGTCAAAAAACTTCGACTTCATCGTCCTCAATTCGCTCAAAGACAAGGGCGCGGGCTTCGGCTACGACACCAACAAGGTAACGATAGTATCGCGGCAGAAAGGCGCAGTGGATTATGAACTCAAATCCAAAGCACTCGTAGCCAAAGACATAGCCGACCAAATCGAAGAAGAATTTTCACAAAAAACCGTATGAAACTCCTCAGGAAGATTGCCATATTGAGTAGCATTGCGCTGCAAATGTTTTCTGCCGCCACAGCCGACGCGCAGGAACTCAACGCCCGTGTCAACATCAATTACAGCAGCCTTTCAAACACGCCGACGCCTGTATTCCAAGCGTTGCAAAAGGACGTAACCTCATTCCTCAACGAACACCGCTGGACAAACCACACCTACGACGTCAACGAAAAGATTGAGTGCAACGTGATGATAACCATCTCGGACTTCAATGGCGTTGACAAGTTCACCGGCACAATCCAAATCAACCAGAGCCGCCCGATTTATTACACTTCTTATAACAGCCCGCTCCTCACATTCAAGGAAAGCGACAACAAACTCGTCTTCAACTACCGCGAAGGCGAGCCTTTGGAATATGTTGAAAATCACGCCACAAGCAACCTCGTTCAAGTCTTGGCGTACTATGCAAACATAATTTTGGGCTACGACTACGACACTTTCAGTCCACTCGGCGGCAGCGAATATTTCCGCAAAGCGTTGCGCATAGCCCTGACATCACAGAGCGCGGGTTTGGAAGGCTGGTCAGCCGCCGACAACAAGCAAAATTCACGCTACAACCTTGTTGACGCGCTGTTGGACAAGCGGTTTGAAAACCTCCGCCTCGGTCAGTACCACTACCACCGCCTTGGTCTCGACGCAATGCCCAAAGACCCCGACAACGCCCGCCGCAAAATGCTCGACGCCCTCAAATACGTCCAACGCTCCGACCGCGCAAAACCAAATTCCCTCATCGTCTCACTATTCTTCACCGCCAAATCCGACGAAATCGTAAACGTATTCTCCGCATCCCCCGTCCCCGAAAAAAACGAAGTGATGCTGATTCTTAAAGAAGTGGACGTCGCCAATGCCACTAAGTATCAAAAGATTATGCAGGGGAATTGAAAGATTCCTAAATAACCCCAGCCGCAAACAACGGATAATTAATCATCCAATCTTGCTCTTTATAACCGAGCATCGACAGACGCGCCGCCCTGATGCCAGGATGACGATCAATGAAATTGTGGAGCGATTTGGCATGAACATTACCCTCTGCCTTGACTTCTACAGGAATTATGGACGCCTCTTTTTGGATAACAAAATCAAGTTCAAGGTCGCTCTTGTCCTGACTATGATAATAGACATACAACGAATCAGTCGCCATAAATTGCTGAAGCACAAATTGTTCGGTGAACATCCCCTTGAACTCCTTGAAAATATTGTCTCCGACTATCATCTGTGCCGCCGGAGCCTCGCTGAGTGCGCCGAGCAAACCACAATCAACCAAAAACAATTTGAAGGCGTTAAAATCTTCATAAAATTTTAGCGGCAGACCCACCTCGCGAACCCTCGGCACTTTGTGGACAATACCACAGTCGATGAGCCATTGTATCGCGAGTTCAAAATCTGCCGCCCTCGCGCCCTTGCGCATCGCACCAAAAATAAACTTCTTGTTTTCACGCGCCAATTGCCACGGCAACGAATCCAAGACCATTCCAATCCTTGGAATCTCTGTTGCAGGCGCGTGTTTATTGACGTCGCTGCGATATGCTGCAATGATGTTGCCCTGAATACGACGCACCTCGGCAAGGTCTCCGTTCTTGACAAAACATTCGACAGCCTCAGGCATTCCACCCACAAAATAATAAAGTCGCAGAAGTTGTATGTATTTATTAATCAATGGATTGATGACATCCCAATTATGTTTTGGGAGCAATTCGGCAAGGGAAGTATTGCCAGTAGCCCAAAGGAACTCCTCATAATCCAGCGGATGTATGTCAAGCATATCAACTTTGCCAACCGGAAACGATGTTCCCTGATGCAACGCAATTCCAAGCAACGATCCCGCCACCATCACGTGATATTCTGGGGCATCCTCACAAAAATATTTCAATGCACCAAGCCCTCGCACCACTTCCTGGATTTCGTCAAGAATGATGAGCGTCTTGCATGGTTCTGCCTTGATGCCCGTGAAAGCCTGCAACGTCATCAGGATTCGCGGAATGTTGTAATCTTCCTCAAAAATTCCTGAAAGACGCTTGTCCAAATCAAAATTGACGTAAAGTACGTTTTCATACTCACGCCGTCCAAATTCTTTCATTATCCACGTCTTTCCTGTCTGACGCGCACCTCTGATTATCAATGGTTTGCGCCCATCACGAGACTTCCATTCGAGCAATTTATTATATATCTTGCGTTCCATAACAATGAATTTATTTGAATACCGATGCAAATATAAAAACAATTTTACACATTGTCAACATTTTTCACGGATAGTTTGCTTTACTTTTTCGCATTTTTTACGGATAGTTTGATTGACTTTTTCACATTTTTCATGGATAGTTTTCTTTATATTTTCGCATTTTTCACGGATAGTTACGCCCCACGCATTATCCTCATATACTCCTCATACGAAATATGCCGTCCGCCCATACTTTTGAGATGCTGCGTTTCAAACTGACAGTCAATCATCTTTACATCGTTGTCCATCAGGATTTTGCAGAGGTAGATTAATGCCATTTTGGAGGTGTTGGGCTCCAATGAAAACATACTTTCGCCGCAGAATACGTGTTCGGTCAATACTCCGTAAAGTCCGCCCACGAGTTTTTCTTCCTGATTCCAAACTTCAACACTCAGGCAACGTTCAAGTTCAAAGAGTCGTTTGTAGGCTTTTATCATATCGGGACCGAGCCAAGCATATCTTTCGTCGATACGACCATCCACCTTGGAACAGTTTTCAATTACAGAATCAAATGCTTGATTTACAGAGACTTTGTATGCGCCTTTGTTGAACATTGTGCGCATCGAGTGGGAGATGTGGATTTCGTTTGGGAATATGACAAACCTATCCATCGGGCAATACCATTGTATCTGCGATTTGCCTTTGAGACAAGGGTAAAATTTGTCAAGTCGTTGCTTGTAGGCGTACCATGGGAACATCCCGTTATGATACGCAAGCCACAGCCGTTCCACCGACAGGTCGCCCCCCACAGCAAACCACCCGTTACTTTCGCCCTCACGCGGGTCTGGAAAACTTATTACTCTATCGTCAAGTTGGTAAATCATTGGTGCTAACTTTTATTCCTCCACCGCAATCCATTCGGTGATGTTCTTCTCTGTGCTTGAAAAGTTGACGCCGATTTTGAAAATCTTTTTGCCGTCCATCTTGAAGCGTCCGGCGTAGTTTTTCAGGTCGATTTGGTCGAGGGCGGTCTGCGCGTCCTTATCTACCTTGAACTCAAAGATATAGACATAATCATTGTTGATGAGTATGCTGTCGGCGCGACCTTTGGAGAAGTGTGGCTCGGAAATGATGAACTCGCCTAATATCGTGAACAACAAGTAGATAACATTCTGAAAATCGCGTTTCACCAATTTCGCGGAGTTGTCGTTGGCGTATGGCAGGGTGCAGAATAGGGCTTTGAGCCTTTCGATAACGCTCTCAATGTCAGCGTGACGAAAATCTTCCTTAAACTCACTGTAATCCAATCCGTTTGGCTTTTGCGCCGAACTATAAAACTCCTTGGCAAGCGACAGGAAGAAACTCAATTCCACTTCGTGATTTGGGAAGCCGAGCGTGTAGGAACGGAATTGTTTGTCATATTCCTTGATGGTGAGATAGCCTGTATAATACAAAAGTGGCACGAGGTCGGTCTTGAACTCGTCGTCCTTGTAGTCTTTGAGTTCGTCCTTGCTATATGCCACATCACGTTTGAGAGTCCTGATGTCGAAAGTGGAATTGTGAATACGTTTCATCAGCACGGTTGGCGTGCCAGTCTGAAACCAATAATTCTGCAAGTCGCCCGCCTTGAACGCGCTAAAAAGGCTCACGGGGTTGAAAACCTTTGTGCCGCGCTCGTGGAAAAGGTAACTGTCGTACCATTTGATGAGTTCGGCGAGCATTTCGTCAAACGACACACCCTCCTTGTCGGCAAACTTTTTGATGTCGTCGGTGAAATAATCCATCAACTCCTTGTGCGTGATGCCGCAGATTGCCGAATAATTCTCATCCAAAGAAAGGTCGTATGGTTGGTTGGCACCCGAAAAAACGGATGTCTTTGCAAATTTTGTGACGCCCGTCATAAAGGCAAATCGTATGAACTTGTCAGCCGATTTCAACACCGAGAAAAATCCACGGTAAATTGCCTTGTCTGTATCCAAATTCACACTGTTAATCAGCGGGTTGTCGTATTCATCCACGATGATTACGGTACGGAGACCGGTCTTATTATAAACGGCTTTCAAATCGTATTCAAAGCGGAAAGAAAGTTTACGGCTTTCTCTTTGAACCTCAATTTCATCATCTACCTTTTGAACGTCCAATTTGTCTTTGATGAAGTCGAAGTTGAATTGTATGCCGTTTTCGTCCTCATACATTTTTAAGGCGTAATTGATTTTATCAATCAACGTCATCGACCCCGTTGTATAGTTGCCGCTTACAAAATCAAGATACAAAATCGGATACTTGACCCAATCATTCTCCCATTGCGAGATTTTGAGACCCTCAAACAATTCCTTCTTGCCCTCAAAGTATGCACGCAACGTGTTGCACATCAGACTTTTACCGAACCTGCGTGGACGGGCGAGGAAATACGATGTCGCAGATGAATGTGTAAGACTATATACATATTCGGTCTTATCAACGTATATGGCATTGTTGAGCCTAAGCTTCTCAAAACTCTGCGTTCCCAATGGGAAGCGGTCGAGTCCTGTTTTATCTGTTATCTGTTCCATAGCATCAATGTTTTTGTATGCGAACAACCAATATTTATCCCTTCCTCACAGTCAACTCCTTGCCGTCGAAATCTACCATTGCCTCGCCGCCTTTTTTGAGTTTGCCGAAAAGGATTTCGCGCATCAGTAGGGGAGTGAGGGACGAATTTAGGACACGGTCAATCTCACGTGCGCCGTATTGCGGCGAAAATCCTTTGTCAAGCAATTCCTTGATGGACGCTTCGGTGAGGTTGAGGGTTATGTTTTTGGCTTTCAGGCGGTCGGAGAGTTCTCCGAGTTTCTTTTGGAGAATCAGCGACGCCATCTGCTCATTTATGTCGTTGAATAACACCGTGGCTGACAGACGGTTTATGAACTCCGGCTTGAAGGTTTTCTTCACTGCCGTGAGCATCGCGCTGCCCGCCGACGCACCATTGAAACCTACAGTCGCCTGATGCGCGTATTGTGCGCCCGCGTTGCTCGTCATTATCAGGATTACGTGGCGGAAGTCTGACTTCTGACCCTTGTTGTCGGTAAGGCTCGCATAGTCCATTATTTGGAGCAATATATTATAAATGTCTGAATGTGCCTTCTCAATCTCATCGAGGAGCAGAACGCAGTTGGGACTTTTGCGGATGGCATCGGTCAAGAGTCCGCCGTCATCGTAACCCACATAACCCGCAGGCGAACCGATGAGTTTTGCAACCGTATGTTTTTCAGTGTATTCGCTCATATCAAAACGCACGAGTTCCACGCCGAGTTCTTTGGCGAGAACTTTGGCGATTTCGGTCTTGCCGACGCCAGTCTGTCCCACGAACAGGAACGATGCGATGGGCTTCTGCATATCAAGAAGTCCCGCCTTTGACATCAATATCGCCTCCGAAATCTGCTTGACAGCCTCATCTTGTCCAAAAATCTTAGCCTTGATGTTGTCGGCGAGTTTGCCAAGACGCATGGTTTCGTCGTCGTCGTCGCGGTCGGGAATGTTGGAGAGGTTGCAGATTTTTTGAATCATTTCGCCAATTACCTTCTTGTCAACCCATTGTTTTTCAGCCTGTGCGCCGCCTTCTGGCTTCATTATCGGATGAGCCTGACGATACGCGCCCGATTCGTCGAGGAGATCGATGGATTTTTCGGGCTGATAACGGTTGGTGATGTACTTGTTGCTCATCTCCACGGCATAACGCGCCGTGTCTTTCTTGTTGCGGTACTTGACGCCGTGGAATTTTTCGTACAACGGCAGCAGGGATTCGAGGATTTCTACCGTCTGATCCACAGTAGGTTCCTTAATCTCCACGGTCTGGAATCTCCGGCTCAACGCCTTGTGTCCCAGTATCTGTTGGTTGAACGCCTTGTAAGTGGTTGTGCCAATGAATCTTATGTTTGGCAAATCCATGTATTGCAACATCATCGAGGCGGCGTCCGTATTGTCGTTGCCCGAACCAAGCCCCACGAGATTGTGGAGGTCGTCGATGTATATGATGACGCTCTTGTGCTTGGATGCGCCTTCCATTATAGCCTTGATGCGGTTTTCGAGTTCGCCACGGTAATTGGCGCCCGCCATCAGGTCGGTGAGGTCGAGTTGATAAACTTCGGCTTCGCGCAGATGTGCTGGTGCGTATGGCTCGATGGTGTCAAACGCTTCGAGAAGTCCGTAAATCATCGCCGTCTTGCCCACGCCCGGCTCGCCGATGTAAAGAACATTGTGGCGTTCCTTCTTGCAGAGGATGTGGATGGTGCGGGCGAGTTCGTCCTCGCGTCCGATGAGCGGATTGTGATTTTTATATGTACCGTTGATTTTCGTAACCAATTGCATCCAAGGCTCTTGCGGCTCTTTTTGAGAACCTTCGCCGCCCTCGCCCTCTTGCTCCTGTCCGCCTGACATCATCGGGTGTCCGCTTATGTCAATCGGTATGCGTGTAACACCAATCTCGATGCCGACGTTGTTGCCGCCCGCGTGCGAGATGATTTGCGAAATGATGTCTTCCAATGTGCCTGCCACGATGTTGCCGCCGTTGACGTTGCCATTGCCGCTTTCGCGCTGCTGACGCTGCTTTTTGCGCTTTTCCTTGCGCTCGTTTTTGATGGAATTTGAGTAGAGTTCAAAGAGTTTGTCGTTGATGGCTTCCTCCTTGAACAACGGCTCAAACATCGCGTCCGCCAACTTTTCGGTGTCGATGGAGGCTATTTTGTCGAGGATTTTTTTGATGACGTTTGGCTCCGGGATGTATATCGTAGCCATTATCGCCTCAAAAAGTCCTATCTCGGTCTTGTTGAGTTTTTCCGCCAATGCGTGTGCCGACGCCGTCATCTGCGCAAAACGCACCGAGGGCATCACTTTATATTCGATGTCCTTTGGCACGCGCTCCAATGTGTCGATGTACTTTTTGAGTTCGCGGCGGAATTTCTTGACGTCTATATTGTTGCTCTCCCAAATGTCGGTAACTACTTTCTGTTCGAGTACGCCGTAGTAGAAGAAAAGTTCGGGCGTGAGAAATTCAAACCTCGCTTCTTCTGCCTTAGCGAGCGATTCTACCATCACTTGCGATAGGAGTGTTGTCTGTTTTACCATTGTCGGCATAATAGATATTGTAGTTGATGTTAATAATAAAAATAATGCATAGAGCCGGCTGCGGCTATTCCTTCTCGACGGTGAGTTTGAGCGGGAAGTGCTGTTCGTCAGCCATTTGCTTCACCTTAAACACCTTGCTGATGGCGATGTCGTAATCGTAAACGCCCACCACGCCGCTGCCTTCGTTGTGGATCTGCATCATAATAGCCTCGGCGTCCTCCTTCGTGCGGAAAAACACCGTCCTCAATACTTCCACAACAAAATCCATCGTCGTAACATCGTCGTTGTGCATTATCACCTTGTATCGCGGCAACGGCTCGTCTATCTTCACTCGCTCGCGCACACGTGTCTGTGTCTTTTCTCTTGGCATTTTTTTAATTAACTGATTTTTAAAAGTATTTGCCTATTACTTCCATAAAAAAATCCGGCGCCATGCACGGCCTGCCCGTCGCCATGTTGACGAAACACAGCACCGTGTCGCCGTAGTTGAGTAGTTCGCCTTTTTCGTTGTAGGCTTCATACTCAAATTTCATCTTAACGCCCGGCTTTTCCTTGACGAACACCTTTATAGTAATGAGGTCGTCATAGAATGCAGGACGCTTATAATTGATGCTCAACGACACCACGGGCATCATGTACCCGCGCTCCTCGAGCATACGGTACGAGCAGCCGCTCTCCCTGAATGCGTCGCTGCGTGCCGCCTCGTAAAATTCGGGGTAGTTGCCATAATAACAATACCCCATCTTGTCAGTGTCGCCGTATCTTATCCTTATCTTGCTTTCGCTTACAAACATTTTTGGTATTATAATATTTGCTGCAAAGATAATCAATATTACAGATAATCACAATTTTTTTTGTAAAGAATAACGTTTTTATTTATCTTTGCCGTCTGTATGGCTATGGCAGTGTCCTTACGGACAGAAATCATACAAATCATTACAAATTAAATTATTCAAATAGAGAGATTTGAAAGATTTGTAAAAGATTTGCTCGATTTCTCGCGTAGCGACTAATAATTACACATAAATAAAAACGCGAAACTAATGGAAAACATCGAAAGTCAGGTAGCCAAATACCTTCTCGACATCAAGGCGGTTGAACTTCAGCCCGAAAAGCCTTTTACATGGGCTTCGGGATGGAAGTCGCCTATCTACACCGACAACCGCAAGACCCTCTCGTACCCCGAGGCGAGGAATTTTTTGAAACAATGTTTTGCCGACATCATCCGCCGCGAATACCCCGGCGTTGAGTTGATTGCCGGTGTTGCGACAGGCGCAATTGCCATTGGAGCACTTGTAGCCGACCTTCTCGGACTTCCTTTCGTATATGTGAGGAGCGCGAGCAAGGGTCACGGCCTCGAAAACCAAGTGGAGGGCGTTTGCCATGCGGGTCAGAAGGTTGTGGTAATCGAAGACCTCGTTTCCACAGGTATGAGTAGCCTCAAAGCCGTTTCCGCCCTCCGCGAAAAGGGTTGTGAGATTATGTCGATGATTGCGATTTTTACATACGGTTTTCCAATCGCCGAACAGGCTTTCAAGGACGCAAACTGCACTCTCCGCACCCTCAGCAACTACAACGCCCTCATCGCATTAGCCAAAGAAACCGGCTATGTGAAAGAGGCTCAAATCGACGCGCTCCTGGCGTGGAGAAAGTCGCCCGAAACGTGGGGTGTGTAATTAACAATATAAAAAAAACTACAAAAAATTATGATGAAATCAATGACCGGCTACGGCAAGGTTTCAAAAAGCCGCAACGGAAAAAACATTGAAGTAGAAATACGCTCGCTCAATAGCAAGACGCTCGACGTTCATACCAAGATGCCCATTGCCCTCAACAGCAAGGACTTGGAGGTGAGGTCGATGATTGCCGCCGGGCTTGAACGCGGCAAGGTGGACGTTTCAGTTACTCTCACGACCGACGCAACCGCCGACAACCTCCGTATCAACGAGCAACTTTTGGAGGCTTATTTCAACAAGACCATCGAAATCTCGCGCAAACTCGGCGTGGAGATGGACAGAAGCCTTCTACTTACCACTTTGCTGAGATTTCCCGACGTTCAGAAGGTGGATCAGGAGGAAGAAATCGAGGACGAATGGGCTCTCACTCGCGAGGCTGTCGAGGAGGCAATCAAGGGTCTCGACGAATTTCGCATTCAAGAGGGTCAAAACCTCAAAGCTGACTTCATCAAGCGTGTCAAACTCATTCTCAGCTACTTGGACGAAGTTGAACCGCTCGCAGATGCACGTGTTGGCATCATCAGGGAAAGAATTTTGCAAAGGTTTGAGGAACTGAAAGGCACAGTGGATGTCGATAGCAACAGGCTCGAACAGGAATTGATATTCTACATCGAAAAACTCGACATCACGGAAGAGAAAGTCCGCCTCCGCAACCATTGCAAATATTTCATCGAGAACATCGACGCCGACGAATCGACAGGCAAAAAACTCGGTTTCATCGCCCAAGAGATGGGTCGCGAAATCAACACACTCGGTTCAAAGGCAAATGACGCCGAAATCCAAAAAATCGTCGTCAAAATGAAAGATGAACTCGAAAAGATTAAAGAACAAGTATTGAACATACTGTAAACGAGAATTAACGTTAAATAACAGAATATTATGGAATTATTGAAAGGAAAAGTCGCACTCATCACCGGTGCGGCACGTGGCATCGGCAAGGCTCTTGCCCTCAAATTTGCCTCCGAGGGCGCAAACATCGCCTTCACCGACCTCGTTATCGATGACAACGCCAAGGCTACCGAGGCTGAAATCGCAGCTCTCGGCGTGAAATGCAAAGGCTACGCAAGCAACGCCGCCGACTTTGAACAGACACACACCGTTGTTGAGGAAATCCAAAAGGAGTTTGGCTCTATCGACATCCTCGTAAACAACGCCGGCATCACAAAAGACGGCTTCCTCATCAAAATGACTGAGGCTCAGTGGGATGCAGTGCTCACCGTCAATCTCAAATCCGCCTTCAACTTCTCGCACGCTGTTGTACCTGTAATGCTCCGTCAGCGCAAGGGCAGCATCATCAATATGAGTTCCGTTGTTGGTGTTCACGGCAACGCCGCTCAGTGCAACTACTCCGCATCCAAGGCTGGTATGATTGGACTTGCAAAATCAATCGCTCAGGAATACGGCAAGAAGGGCATCCGCGCAAACGCAATCGCCCCGGGCTTCATCATCACCGCAATGACAGCCGCCCTCTCCGACGAAATCAAGAAGGAATGGTGTGAAAAGATTCCGCTCCGTCGTGGCGGCACACCCGAAGACATCGCCGAAGTAGCCCTCTTCCTCGCATCCGATATGTCGTCATACGTTTCGGGTCAGGTAATCCAGGTTGACGGCGGTATGAACATGTAATTCAACGCCTTACGGCGTTGAGATTTTTTAAACAAAAATTAAAACGAATTTGAATGAATTAAAACGAATTTTTAGTTCAAACAATTCGTTTTAATTCGCTATAATTCGTTTTAATTTTCGTTTAAAGAAAAAGAACAGCCGCAAGGCTGTTCAGCAAAACATAAATTTTTGTTTTTAAACGTACAAAACTATGGGATGGTTTTCTAACTTATTTGGTGGCAAGAAAAAGCCAACCGAAGGTCAAGTGGTGGACAGTGTGACGACCATTTTGAAGACGGCGGGTGTGGATGTGAAGATGCAGAAGGGACGTGTCAACGTCAAATTGCTCAACGCCCGACGCGAACCTGAAAAGATGGCAAAGGTGCTTTACAAACTCAAAAAGCACACCATCGTAAATATCAAGGCTTCTTTTGGCGAGTGGTACTATATCAATACCGAACTCGGCAATGCTTACTGTATGAAGGAGTACATCGACAAAGTAGATTTTGTGGAAAAACTCCTCGTGAACGCCGAAGTGCTCAACGTCAGGTCTTATTACAGCACCGACAGTACCATTATCGGCAAGGTATATCGTGGCAACATCCTCATAAAACTCGGCACTCACGACAAGTGGTACAGTGTTGATTACAAGGGACAAACGGGATATGTTCACGGCGATTACGTGACGCTATTGCAGGACGGCAACAGCAATGCAACCACCACCACGACTACAACCACCACGAAAAAAGACGCCAAGCCCGACGACAAGAAGGTATTTTTCCATTCACGCCAAGACCTCGCAACCGTGCCTCTCGCGCCTCAAAACCAACTCTCGCCAGACGGTCAAGACAAGTTTGGTAAAGTGGCTGTCAAGACGTGGAACAATTACGGCAACCTCGTCTCTGTCATTGCAAACGAACTTGGCATCGACGTCGAGATTGCGCTTGCGGTGATTTGCGTCGAGAGCGGCGGCAACGGTTTCGGCTCCGACGGCAAGATGCTCATCAGGTTTGAAAACCACGTGTTCCACACTTACTTCGGCTCAAAGTCGGAGAACAACCAAAAGATTTTTGACGAGCATTTCACCTTCAACACCAAGAAACGCCGCGACGACCACAAGTACCGCGCCAACAAGTCAGACGATTGGCAGACGAGCCACACAAGCCAGGCAGCCGAATGGGAGGCTTTCGAGATTGCGCGACAGATAGCCGAGACCGAGGCGATGTACTCCATCAGCATGGGTGCGCCGCAGGTTATGGGATTCAATTTCAATATGATAGGCTACAATTCCGTCCAGGAAATGTTTGCGGCGTTCTCGAAAGACATCCGCTACCACATCATGGCGCTCTTCGACTTCTGCAACGCCAACGGCACTCGAATCCAATACCTCCTCACACGCGACTTCCTCTCGTTTGCAAAGGCTTATAACGGACTCACCGCGCCCGAGGCTTACGAACAGAGGTTGCAGCAATATTATGAGATTTACAAGAACTTGTTAAAAAACAAGACTTTAGCATAAACTACTTACAGCGAGGCTTCCATACCAAAAATGATTAGCACCATAGTTTCAGACTATCCCTGGTATTATACTGCGGCGTGCATCGTCTTTGCGGCGGTGCTTTCCGCAGTGTCATACTACCGCAACAAAAAATTCGCCGAATTTCCGCCGTACAGAGTTTGGATGTTGGCGGCGTTCCGGTTTTTGGCGATGTTGTTGATAGCGATGTTGCTATTGGACATCTTCATCCGACGCACCACGCAGCGCACCGAAAAACCCGTACTCGCCATCGCCGTCGATAATTCAGAATCGATGTTGATGCGCGGCACGCAGGCTAAGGACTCAATGCGCGGCTTTAAGGCGGCGTTGTCGTCGATGGCAGACAATCTGTCGGAGAAATACAACGTCAGGATTTTTGGTTTCGGTGACGACTGCAATCTCACTGACATTCAGACGCTTACCTTTCATGACAAATACACCGACTTTTCATCGATGTTGGAGACAATGAACTCCACGCTCTACAACACAAACACCGGCGCACTCGTCATTTGTTCAGACGGAATCATCAACCGTGGGCAAAACCCTGTGTACGCCGCCACGTCGCTCGGCAAAAAAATCTACACCGTAACTCTCGGCGACACAACATCTTACAAAGACCTTTCAGTCTCAAAATGCATCTATAACGAAACGGCTTTTATCGGCAACGAGTTCCCGATTGAAGTGTCCGTCAACGCAAAAATGTTGAAGGGCAGCACCGCAATTTGTGAAATCCGTCATAAGGGCAAACAAATCTTCCGCGAAACGGTCAACATCGGCTCTGACGAATTTACGCACCAACTTTCGACCTCAATCAAGGCTTCCGAAAAGGGGCTCCAAAAATACACAATCGCCATCGCGCCCGTTGACGGCGAAATCACCACGACCAACAACACCCGCGAAATACTCGTTGATGTTGTTGACGATAAACATAAAGTCCTCATACTCAGTTCGATGCCACACCCCGACGTAGCCGCCGTGCGCAACGCCCTGTCCTACAACCGTGGCATGGACATCGAGGTAGCCGACATTGAGGGCTTTGACAAGCAACTCTCCGCCTACAACCTCGTCGTGCTCGTCCAAGTGCCGTCCATCGGCAGACCCGCCGACCAAATCATCAAGGAAATCAAATCCAAAAACATCCCCGTACTCCACATCCTCGGCTCCAAGACCGATTTCAACAAGTTCAACGAACTCGCGCAATGCCTCACCATAGCCATCAAGGGCAACAATTTTGAGGAGGCGGGCTACACGGGCAACCTCCGTTTTTCACTTTTCAGCACTGAAAACGGCACGGACGAATTTCTCTCAAAAGTGCCGCCGCTATATTGCGCTTTCGGCGACTACAAACCTTTAGCGCAAACTCATATTCTTGGAACTCAGGTGATTAAAGGCATCCACACCGACAAACCGCTCATCGCAATCTCCGACCCCTCAAAATCTCGCAGCGCGGTCATTGCGGGCGAAGGCATTTGGAGATGGCGTGTGGATTGTTACCGTCGCTATCAAAACCACGAAAAATTTGACCTTCTTATTTCGCGCCTGTGCCAATTTCTCCTGACCCGCGCCGACCGTGAACGCTTCACAGTATCCACGCGCCGCATTTTCAATGAGAACGAGCCGGTGTATTTCAACGCCAAGGCGCTCGACGAAATGCTCGAACCCGCCACCGACGCCACCGTATCCCTCGACCTCGCCGACAGCACCGGCAAGACCACGACATACAAATTTGACGCACTCGGCGCGGGTCATTACCTCCGCATCGACAACCTCACGCCCGGTCAATACACCTACAAGGCGACCGCCAACATCGCCGGCAAAACCTTCACAAAATCGGGCATTGTATCTGTAATGGAAATCAAGACCGAGGCAGAAAACCTCGCCGCAAACCGCAGCCTGATGTCCCGCCTCGCCTCCACAACCGGCGGCGGCGCATACCTCGCTTCCGACCTCTCCGCCTTGCAAGACGCTCTCATAAACGACACCTCAATCCGCCCCGTAGTCTATGACGACACGACGAGCACGCCCCTGATGGGCTACGGCCTGTTGTTCTTCATCATAATCGCATTGCTCACGGCAGAATGGTTTATGCGGAAATATTGGGGGGCGATTTAAAAATTGTGCGCGGATTTGTAGGGACGTGGCGCGCCGCGTCCCTACGCGATGTGTACATCGTCCCTACGGCGGGAACGCACGATATAATTATTGATTCAATTTCGATTCCGTGCACTTTATCCATCCATATACCTGTTTCAGCTTACCATAACCCGGAAATTCTTCAATCAATTCCTCGGCTTGCGGTTTTATTTCATCCACAATTGCCCGCGCATCAGTCGGATTGTCAGTAATGATATAAAGATCCGCAAGTATATCTTTTGAAACCATCCAATTAACTAAGTATTCAAGATTTGTATCTTTAATTTTGTCATTAATTTCTATTGCCTTTTTACAATTCTCTATTGCAGAGTCGTATCTCCCTTGGTTCTTTTGCAAACCAGCAAGATTTCCGTATGCGTTTGACAACTGATTCAAATATTTAGGGTTATCCGAGACTTTTCTTATTTTTTCTCCTATTTTTATTGCTTTGTTGTAGTGGATTTCGGCGGAATCATAGTCGTTAAGACTGAATAACTGCAAATTTGCGAGGTTGTAGTATGTCATTGCCAAACCGTTTAGATAATCGTGATTATCTGGGTTTTCTGTTATTTTTTCAAGTATTTCGATTGCTTTTTTGTAATTTGTCTCGGCAGATTCAGGAGCGTTCAGATTGGCTTGCTGCAACGCTGCAAGGTTGTTGTAGCACGTTGCCAGCCAATTTAGATATTTTGGCTTAGCCGAGATATTGATTATTCTTTCGTCTATTTCTATTGCTTTGTTGTAATTCTTTTCAGCTGATTCATAGTCGTTTAAACGGTATTCCTGCGACAAAGCAATGTTGTTGTATGCGTATGACAAAGCCTCTAAATATTCGATGTTCTTCGGCTCGGATTCAAGTCTTTTATTTGAAATTTCAATACATTTGTCACACATTTTTTTTGCAAAATCCGTTTTCAATGTATCATAAAATTTTACAGCCGTGTTAATTAAGAACCGAACATTTGTTGTTATCTCATATGCGCCGCACAAACTATTGCCTATGCAATCGGCGTATGGCAAAAATTCGCGGAATTTGTAGTCGCGGATTCTGTCAATATTGTTGATATATGTTTTGTAATCTTGTTTTGTTTTAAAAATCTGTTCGCGCAATGAGTCCGCCAACAAGCCGTGGAGTTTGTAATATGCGGTTTTGCCTTTTTGGTCATAATCAAATATGGAACGCTTGGCAAGTGAGCCAAGCGCTTTGTTCAAATTTCGGCACGTGCCTTTGAGCAAATCGCTTATTATATCGAGGCTTATATATTCACTTTTCCACAAGACGAAATGACGCAAAACAGTTTTTTCGTCATCAGTAAATCCCTGATAATCAATGAGATTTTTCAAGAAACGGATGAGCGTTCTTTCCTCGCGGTTGTGGGCGTTGGTGCCTTGGATTTCCTCGTCGCGCAAATCGCCGTAAAGTATGCCTTTGATTTCTTCCAATGATGGAATCGGTTGACATTCAAAATAAATGCCGAGTTGCTCCGCCAAAAGCGGACTGTATTTTATCAACTCAAACAAACCATCATAATCATCAAAATCATCTTCGTTTTTGTCCGCCTTTTTCAAAAACAATTCTTTCAAAAAGTCATTGTCTTTTTCATCGCTAATATTTTCGTTATGAAAATCCCCGAATTTCTCACGCGACAAAATCAAAATATTCCAACCGTTCGGATATATTTTGTTGGTAGGCAAGTTGTTGTTTTTGAGTTTCTTGGCGTAATCCTCAATTGCTTTTTTATCCGCCGTTTCGTTAACGTCCAAAATCAAAAGGTTGTTTCCTGTTTGGTATTGGTCCATAAAGGAAATAATCTCTTTATATTTTTCGTCAGTGGAAAGATTTTGCGCAAGATTCAATTTCTTATCCAACGTCGCATTAATCTGCGCCACAAAATCCTCTTTGATATTGCCGTTAACCACCACGTATGCGATGTTGTCGAACAGATTTTTGTATTGATCCGCCAAAAGATAAGTGAGCGTAGTTTTTCCGCAGCCTCCGATGCCCACAAGGTTATAAATGCGGTGATTGACAATTTCATCGCAAATCTCCCTCACTTTTTGGTCGCGCTTGACAAGTTCGCCTTCTTCAATCTCAAACGGCATCGAGAAATGAGGAAGTGTTTTGATTTTGCTGTCGGGAGAGTAGGGGAGATCTAACTTGTCACACAGCTTTTCCTCAAATAGAAAATAATCCTCGTGATTGTAACTAATCTTTTCAAACGCCCCGATGTTTTTCAATATTTTTAAACTCAAAATACCCGGAATATTTTTCAACACGTCTTTTGCAAATTCTATCGGGATAATGTCGCCGCTTTGCTTAGTAATTCTGATGATTTCTTCGTAGTAAACGTCGATTTTTACTTTTTCTCGCCACGATTCCTCGTTAAGAATCAAAATAAACTCCTTGGAATTTTCTATGGCGCTGTATATCTGCGGCTTATATTCGCCTTTCTTGATGTCGTCAACATCAAGGAAAACCTTTTTGCCGTATTTGCACAATATAGACTTCACGTGCCGCGCCGCCAATGCGCCGCCGCACGCCCGCCGATAGCTGATGAAATAGTCGTATGTGTAATTCGTTGCCATAGCAAATATGTATTTGTTTAATTCGTGGTAGAGACGCGATTAATCGCGTCTCTACATACACAAACGCAAATTTTATATCAATCCGTTTTCTTTCCTCTTTAATCTTTCCTCTCTCCTCCTTCCTCCTCAAATCTCTCCTTCATATCATTCTGATGCTGCCTACCGAACTCCGGCTCAAACTGTTCGTCGTCGTATTCCGGCTCAATGAAATCATTTTCAAAGCGGTCGAGAGTCGGGAAGCCAATCGCGCAGAAAATTGCGGTGATGACGCTCACGAAGGCGCATTGCTCCTTGAAAGTGAGGGCGAGGGCGAGAATGTCAACGATGTAAGCAATGTAAATAAGCTTGTTTTGAAAACGCTTGGAAGAAATGAAATGATTTTGCTTCTCATCGAGATTGTCCTTGGGTTTGAGGATTTGCGCGGTCTTATTATAAGTATGATAACCATACCAAATCGCAAAACCCGTCCCAAACATACAAACATATTCCATGGTCATCACAACGTATGGATTGTCAATCAGGGCGTTACCGTGGAGGACATTGCGCAAAATCCATACAATGATAAGCGTGAACGTAAGCGCGATGAGCCACGTCCAATGAATCTTTTTCTCCTGAGAGAGCCGCTGTTCAAAATTGTCCATCAATCAAAAATAATCTATAAAAGGGTGGGGGAGAGGCGGTTAGATCTCCTCGTCGAGGCCGTCGTCAAAACCGCCCTTCGCCTCTTTGAGTTCGATTGGCACCTTAGACACGTTGCGGAAGTCCTTGCCCGCGTCGAGAAGGTCGCTGTCGCTGTAAAACCACGTGATTTTCAACTCCTTGCCCGGTATGTCGTTGATTTTGTTCAACTCTTTGAGGATGTTGTAAATCCAAATCTGCGACGACGTGTTGTAATAGTCAAGCGACAAGTGCACAATCGTCGTGTCCTTGGGATTCTTCACATAGTCGCTCAGCACCTTAAACACCGGCTCGTAGAACGAGAAGGTGTTCTCGATGATTGAACGTCCTCTAATCTCAAAGAAACCGTTGTCGCAGTCAAAATTGACAAACGGGCTCTTGGCACTCTCCGCTATCTGCAAACTTTCCATTTTTAAGTTTTAGTGTAAATGTAATTGTTTTGTGCTTTTCCTTGTGCTTGTTTCAAATAATTTTTGCAAAAATAGTAATTATTATTACAACGCCAAAATTTTTTTAACATCTTTAATAAAAAATATTTTTTTTCGCTTGCTATTTGGCTAAATACGAAATTGTTGTTAGATTTGCAACATATTTATAAAGTGTCACATTTATAAATGAAGTCAAGACAATGAAAAAGACCATCATCATAATGGCGATGACCCTTTTGGGTGCGCTCAACGCCGCCTCGCAGGAAATCACTTCATACGAGACCGACAGCACAGCGTACCTCAACGCCATCTACAACCCCAACGACTACGCACAGGCGCCCATCAAAGGCCCGCAGCGCAAGGTCGCAGACCGCAACCGTCTCCATACCGACGTCAACATGGGCGTAGGATTTGGCGGCGGCGGCTCGTATGAGTACATAAACCCGCGATTCAACTACGACCTATCAAAAAAATGGAGCCTCAATTTCGGTATGGGAATCGCATACAGCAACCTGAAACTCAGGGACTTCGCCATCTCCGACCAAAACGGCGCAACATACCAAAACCTCCGCGCAATATCCAACTACTATTCGGCGGGGGCGACGTACCGTGCCAATGACAGGCTCTCGCTCTACGGCGACCTCATATACATAAAATCGACGCCCGTTGGCGACAGCCCGTTCTCCGGCAACACAGACGCACACATGGCGACATTTGGAGCCACATACAACATCACCAAATCGCTGTCCATAGGGTTTGAGGTGCGACAATCACGCAACGTCAACCCATACAACAGCCCATACGGCATCATATACAACAACCCTTACAGTTCGTGGTAACACTCACTTTAACCAACTGATTATGAGTTTTTTGCAAGGTCTCCGCGAAAATTGGGGACACAAAATATTGCGCCGAAAGGCACGTAAAGTAAGCCGCACAAAGACCTACAACAACCTCGACTCCGCACAGACCGTCGGCATACTGTTCGACGCAAACAGCAAGGCGGACATCGAGGACGTAAAAAAACTGACGGCATCGCTCGACAAGGCGGGCAAACGCGTCGACGCGCTCGGAATCCTGCCCACGACCGACCTCATCGGACTCCACGCCGACGAGGTGGGATTCAATTTCTTTGCCGCCGACGACTGCACGTTTTTCTGTTTCCCCAAAAGCGCAAACGCCGTGCAGTTCATATCGCAAAAATTTGACATACTCCTCAACGTCTGCCCCGACACGACGCTCGCCACAGACTACGTGGTTGCGATGTCGAGGGCAAAATTCAAAGTCTCCACGCGGCTCGGCGACGAGGCATACGCCGACTTCATCCTGCAATTTGCCACCGGCACCACGCCCGACGGCAAGCCACGCCCAAAACCCGGCGCAGGGCAGATAATCGCAGCAATGAAACAATACCTTTCAAACATTGCAAAGGCTTGACAGACACATAATTAAACACAAAATACATCACAAAGACTCATTATGAGAAACGACAGACTTTTTGGAGTAGGCGTCGCATTAGTGACACCCTTCAAAGAAGACGGAGCGGTGGATTACGCCGCATTGCAGAAGTTGCTTGAACACATCATTGCCGGCGGAGTCAACTACATTGTAGTCTCCGGCACCACGGGCGAGCCATCCACAATGACCGCCACGGAAAAATCGGAACTTAGGTCTTTCATCATAAAACAGGTTGCGGGGCGCGTCCCGCTCGTCCTCGGCATCGGCGGCAACAACACCGCAGCCGTCATCGACGAAATTCGCTCCACAGACCTCAACGGTTTCGACAGCATCCTCAGCATCACGCCATACTACACAAAACCCAATCAGCGCGGCATCTACGCCCATTTCGCCGAAATTGCGAAGGCGAGCCCGTTGCCCGTCATACTCTACAACGTACCGGGACGCACATCGCGCAACATCGAGCCTGCCACAATCATCAGCCTTGCCAACGACTTCCATAACATCGTCGCCGTCAAGGAAGCAAGCGGCAATATGTCGCAGATAATGAGCATCATAGAAAACAAGCCCGACGACTTTATGGTAATTTCGGGCGACGACGCGCTCACAGTGCCGATGATGTCGGTAGGCGTATGCGGCGTGATTTCCGTAGTTGCTAATGTTGCGCCCGCCGAGACCGTCCGTATGGTCAACGCCGCCGCAAATGGCGACTTTAAGGAGGCTTCGCGTCTCCATTACAAACTCCTCGACCTCATGGGCGCACTCTTTGAGGACGGCAGCCCCGCCGGAGCAAAAGCCGCTCTCAAAATGATTGGCATCACGCAATCCGAAACCCTCCGCCTCCCCCTCGTCCCCGTCTGCGACAAGACACGCGACAACATCAAGGCGGCTCTTGACAAGGCAATAAAATGAACAATTTCCCACAATGGGCGGCGGAAGCGGTTTGGTATCAGATATTTCCGGACCGCTTTTGCCGTTATAATACCGACAATCCAATCACCGCGCAGGACATCTACGGCACTGCGCCGTGGGACATCAAGCCCGACAAACCCTGGCAACTGCACCCTTGGACAGCCGATTGGTACGAGCGTCAGCCATACGAGCGATCCAACCGTCGCCCCATGCACTCAAACTTCCTCCGCCGTCGATTTGGCGGCGACATAAAGGGCATCATCTCAAAACTCGACTACCTCGCTGACCTTGGCATCAACGCGCTGTATTTCACGCCGTTGCAGTATTCGCCGAGCCTTCATAAATACGACGGCACAAATTTTCTCCATATCGACCCATTCTTTGGCAGCGAGCCGAGGAAGGACATCCAAACGATTGATAATGAGGATTTTGACGACTTCGACAACGCCACTTGGACTACCGCCGACCGTGAAGCATTGACGCTTATAAAAGAGGCTCACAAACGTGGGATGAAGGTGATTTTTGACGGCGTATTCAATCATATAGGCTATAACAGCAAGCCATTTCAAGACGTCCTGAAAAACCGCAAAAACTCCCGATACGCCGATTGGTTCCATATAGATTGGGAAAAATCCACGGCGCGAAAATTGTGCTACGAAAAGTTTTGGGGCTTCGTGAAGGAAATGCCAAAACTCAATTACGGCTCGCCGGATGTAAAGCGTTATGTATTTTCAACATTAAAGCGATGGTTGCGTCCGGTCGTGGAAGGCACTGAGTATGAAGGCATTGACGGTTGGAGAATCGACCACGCAATCGGAGTTCCGATGACTTTTTGGCAATCCGCGCACGAATTTACAAAGAAACTTAACAAAAATTCGCTATTCCTTGCCGAATTGATAGAACCCGACACAATTATAAAACCATACTTGGATAATGGTGCGTTTGATTGCGTAATGAACTACGGATTTTACTTTTTGGCGTGCGAATTTTTCACCCGCGACGCCAAACCGATGACCGCAAAGGAGTTTGACAAGCAAATTTGGCAACAACTAAAACTTTATCCTCTCCACGCCAACTACTTGGCTATGAACCTACTCGGCACGCACGACACGGAGCGCATAGCCTCGTTGATTGTGAACCGCGCCTTAAAAAAATACGGCGGCGAAAATCCGATTGCAACTTTTTTCACAAACACCCACATCACCGACCGAGGCTACACCTCGCGCCGTCCAAACGATGACGAGCGGCAGTTGCAGCGGATGATGATAGCCTTTGAATTTTCGATGATAGGCTCGCCGATGGTCTATTATGGCGACGAACTCGGAATGTATGGCGGCAACGACCCCGACTGCCGCAAGCCGATGTGTTGGAATGAAATGAAGTTTGAAGCCGACGCCGCCGATATGGAAATGCACAATTTCTACAAACGGCTCATCGCCCTCCGCCGCCACAGCAAAGCCCTTATGCAAGGCACGATGGCTACCGACTACGCCTCCACAAAGAGCCGCGTTTGGGTCATCAGCCGCCGCAGCGGGGACGAGCGCGTGATTTTTGCCTTCAATTGCGACGAGGAGCCCGCAAATATCAGGATTATGGGGCTGCCCGGACGGGTGTTTGAGGATTATTTTGACGGCGGCAGTGTCACGGCGGACAGCAAGGGCGCAATCACTTTCAAGATGCAACCCAAGACCTTCCGAGTGTTACGCTCCTCAAATACTTGAAATGGGATTCTCTAAGTAAGTGATTTTTAAGGAGAAAAATAATTTTTTCAAAATATTTTTCACTTAAAGTTATTACTCATAACTCATTGGATTATAAGCGATTAACCATAAACATTCTTGTTATGGTTCAATAGAGAATGTCTAATCGTCTTATTTCCAACAATTTCAAAAACTCATTTTGGCACGTATGTTGTATTAGAAGGGTTAAATAACATTTTTTAATAACTCGACTACACAAACTAAACAAAATGAGCAAACTTAATTGGACAGGAGTTGTCAGCAAGGGCATCTTGAAACTGCGACTCTCATTTGATTCGGACGTCAGCATCCCCGACAGGATGCGGATAATGGAGAGTTACGCCGAGCATCTTTCCAATTCCGACGTAAGCATCATCGAATCGCACCACTTCTCTGACGGCAGTCAGATGAGGGCGGTCATCAACAACGAACGTAACAAATGACAATCAACTACAAGGGCGGGGAACAACGGATTAATCTTCGAGTTCCTCGCCTTCGTTGTACAAAATGTCATCATTGACATTGATGTCGTCGGAATGTTCCGTTGCGGCATTGCGCTGAGCCGTTGCGGCGTGGGCAGCGGATGCTTGTGGCTGCTTGATGGTGAAATATTCGTCTATCGCGGCGGCGATTACGGCTTTGAGTTCCTCGCTCTGCGTCGATGTGATGGCGGGCGATTCCATTTCCCCTTCTTCCAACGTCAGGTAACTTACCGTAACTCCAAGAGCATCAGCGATTTTCTTCAAATTTTTTACAGTATAACGGTTAGGGTCGTCCCGCGACAGCATCACGCGGAGGCTCACCGTCGGCATATCGGTCTCCTTCGCAAGCCGCGCAATCGACCATCCCTTCTCCTTGCGCAGCGTCTGAATTTTTTCGGTAATATTCATAATGGTTAATGTGATAAAATTTTATGCAAATGTAAGATATTTTTTTAGAATCGCAAAAGAATGGAAAAAATATTGCGTTTTTCAAATAAAATCATTATCTTTGGCAAGGTTTAATTTGATTATAATTATGAAAACCAAAAAGGATATAATGTCAATGATTGGCACTGCGGTACATTCGACAGAGCCGACAGCCGAAACGATTTTGTTTGGGTCGCAGGCGCGTGGAGATGCGCGAAGCGATTCAGATTGGGACGTTGTGATAATTGTTGACACTCCGAATGTTTCAAAAAGTCAATTTAAAAAACTCAGCTACGACATTTGGGTTATGGGGCTTAATACTGGCATCGAAATCAATCCATTGATTTACACCCGCCAACAATGGGACAACGCACGCCCAACATTATTCAAATACAATGTAATGAACGACGGAATAAGGATATGATGACAGACGAAAACAGACGCGACATTGTAACGTATCGCATTGAAAAAGCCAACAATTCTTTGACCGAAGCCCAAAGAAATCTTAATTTTGGTATGTACAACGTTGCAGCCAACAGGCTTTATTACGCTTTTTACTATGCAGCAAGCGCGTTGCTTGTCAGCATAAAAATTGAGGCTCATACCCATTCAGGTGTCCAATCAATGATACACCTGCACTTTATAAAAACTGGTTTGCTCTCCGAAGACGACGGAATACTGATGCGCAGATTGTTTGTTATGAGACAAGAAACTGATTATGAAGATTTTATAGACAGAACACAAGATGACATTGAGGAAATACTGCCCGAAACAACCAATCTTGTAAAAAAAATACAGAACCTCATTAAATTATAAAAAATGCCTCTACAACCATTGTAGAGGCATTTTTTTATTTTCCATATATCTTCTCCAACGTCTCCAACGCCTTTTTGGTGTTTGTGATGTTGTTTACGAGGAGGGTGAGTTTGTCGGCGGAAGCGGCTTGGATGCGGCAGTTTTTGGCGAGGTCGCCGGAGGTCATTTTCATAAAAATCGCCTGGAATTGAGTGGAATGTATGAAAGTTTCCTTCGGGACAAAGTTGCAGAGCATCTTGCCGCCCTTCATCGAAATCTTTTCGATGCCGAGTTTCATCGCCACCCAACGCATACGCACGATGTCAAAGAGTTGCAAGGTCTGTTTTGGAATTTCGCCAAAACGGTCTTTGAGTTGCTCGGCGATTTGCGTGAGTTCGTCGTCGGTCTTCACGCTGTCGAGGCGGCGGTAGAGGCGGATGCGCTCGGCAACATTCTGAATGTAAGTGCTTGGTAACAGGACTTCCATATCGGTGTCGATGACGCAATCGTCAGTAAAGGCATAACCTTCGGGCATTTCAATTGCCTTATCGTCATCGCTGCCGCCCGACTGCAATTCCACCTGATGCTTTTTGGTAAACTCTTCTTCCTTGATTTCGGCGATGGCGTCGTCGAGGATTTTTTGGTAGGTCTCGATGCCAATTTCGTTGATGAAACCGCTCTGTTCGCCGCCGAGCATATTGCCCGCGCCACGGATGTCGAGGTCTTGCATCGCAATATTGAAACCGCTGCCCAATTCCGTGAAACTCTCTATCGCCCTGAGCCTTTGACGCGCTTGGACGGTGAGGTTTTCCTCTGGCGGCGAAATGAGGTAACAGAACGCCTTGCGGTTGCTCCTGCCCACGCGCCCGCGAAGTTGGTGCAATTCGCTCAGTCCAAAATTCTGCGCGTCAAACACGATGATTGTGTTGGCGTTTGGAATGTCGAGGCCGTTCTCAATGATTGTAGTCGAGATGAGGATGTCAGCCTCGTTGTTGATGAAGGAGAGCATGATGTTTTCGAGAATGTCGCCGTCCATCTGACCGTGTCCCGTGAGAATTGCAGCCTTCGGGAACATCTTTTTAATCATTTCCTCGGTCTTGTAGAGGAGTTTTATCTTGTTTTGAATGATGAACACCTGACCGTGGCGGCTGAGTTCGTAGTCGATGGCTTCCTTGATTACTTCGGGCTTGAAGGTATGTACTTCCGTAACTACCGGATAGCGGTTGGGCGGCGGAGTGCTGATTATGGAAAGGTCGCGTGCGCCAAGGAGCGAGAATTGGAGAGTCCTCGGTATCGGCGTCGCGGTGAGCGTCAAGGTATCGACGTTGAGTTTCAGTTGTTTGAGTTTTTCCTTGACGGACACTCCAAATTTCTGTTCCTCATCGATGATCAGGAGACCAAGGTCGCGGAATTTGATGGTAGAGCCCACGAGTTTGTGAGTGCCGATGATGATGTCAATCTTTCCGGCGGCGAGTTCGGCGGTGATTTCGCGGACTTCCTTTGCGGTGCGCAGGCGTGAAAGGTATTCCACTTTCACTGGGAAGTCTTTGAGCCTGTCGCTGAATGTCTTATAATGTTGGAGCGCAAGTATTGTTGTAGGCACGAGTACGGCGACTTGTTTGCCGCTTATCGCCGCCTTGAACGCCGCACGAACCGCAATTTCGGTTTTTCCAAATCCAACGTCGCCGCACACCAAGCGATCCATCGGTTCGGGCTTCTCCATATCTTCCTTGACGGCGGCTGTGGCGCGTTCCTGGTCTGGGGTGTCCTCATAGATGAACGACGCTTCCAACGCCTGTTGCATATAATCGTCAGGCGGGAAGGCGAAACCCTTTTGATGCTTGCGCTGCGCGTAAAGGCGGATGAGTTTTTCGGCGATGTCCTTGACCTTCGCCTTGGTCTTTTGCTTGATGCGGTTCCACGCGCCGGAGCCGAGTTTATAAATCTTGGGCGGAGTGCCGTCAGCTCCTTTGTATTTTGAAATTTTGTGGAGGGCGTGGATGGAGACAAAGAGAATGTCGTTGTCCTTGTAACTCAGGCGGATAACTTCCTGATCCTTGCCGTTGATGTTCATCTTTTGGAGCCCGTCAAATACGCCGATGCCGTGGTCTTGATGCACCACGTAGTCGCCGGGTTTGAGGGAGTTCATCTCGTTGATTGTGATGGCGTCGCGGTTGCGCTTTATCTTGGCTTCTTTCAAGCGATACTTTAAGTAACGCTCAAAAATCTGATGGTCGGTATAGACGCAAAGTTTTAGGTCGTTGTCGATAAATCCTTCATTGATGGACATTTGCACGTCTCGGAATGTGATTTTGGTATTGACGGCATCCGATGCAAAAATGTCATGAAGGCGGATGTTTTGGCGTTCATTGAGGACGGCAATATAAGTTTGGTAGCCCTGTTGCTGGCGCGAGGCTATGTCTTGAGCCAAAAGGTTGAAGTTTTTCTGAAAATTGGGTTGAGTTATGATGTTGAATTTCACGGAGTTGTCGGTCGCTCCAATATGTCCGTCGTCCTTAATGAAGCCCGCGTCGATGGATTTTTTTGAGAACACCGATTTCGCAAAATCTTCGGGAGTGTGGGAGAGTGCAACTGCCTCTCTCACAGCTCTTTCCTTGTCCTGATACCACACAATGGCATCTTGCGCAATGAAATAGAGGAACGGTATTTTTGGCGTGTCGGCGTTGTTGCAGATGTCGGGGATTATGGTGATGCTTTCACAACGTTCCTGCGACAATTGGCTTACGACGTCAAATGTGCGGATTGAATCAATCGTGTCGCCAAAAAAGTCGATGCGGTAAGGCTCGTCGTTTGAGTATGAATAGATGTCAATGATGCTGCCGCGCTGCGAATATTGCCCCGGCTCCGACACGAAGTCAACCCGCTCAAATCCGTATTCGTCAAGCATTTCCTCAATGAAATTTGTGTCAAGGCTGTCGCCGGTTTTGATGGCGAGAGTGGTCTTAGTGAGCCCGTCGCGAGTGATTACGTTTTCGGCGAGGGATTCAGGGTAGGTGATGAGGACGTAATTATTGAGCGTGGAGATTTTGTCCAACACTTCGGTTTTGGAGAGCAACGATTCCTGGCTCGTGGAGGTGTCGTCGGTTGCGGATTTGAGCGCTGAATGTCTTTTACTCGACGGATAAAACAGCACCTGACGCTTTTTTTCTGCGCATTGGAAGTCGTTGTAGGTATATGCAGCCTGTTCCTCGTCGTCCATAACAACGATGGTTGGCGTTTTGGCGAGTGTCTCGTCAGACGCTATGAAAAACGACAACGCCGATGTCGCCATGCCTCTTACGGCGGCTGACTTGGATTTCATAAGCGCGTCGGCAAGCATCTGATGCGCCGGATGATGGGCATATAGAGCGGTAATGGAGGACATTGAAAATTGAAAATTGAAAATTAAAAGTTGAAAATTATAAAGTTAACAATGATTATACAACAGCCGAATGGCAATTATGCATTATGCATTGTGAATTATGCATTGTGAATTATGCATTATGAATTATGCATTATGAATTATGCATTATGAATTATGCATTGAAAATAATGCCAAAAAGCCGAAAGATGTTTTTTGGATATTAACATCTTTTCGGCTTGTTTGGTTGGTTGGCTTATGTCGGTGGTATTAATTCCGACATTGGTTTATCTTTGATTAACCTGCCGCACCCTCTTCCTCGAAGTACGAATTGTCATAGACTGCTTCTGCTACTTCGCTTGTTGGTGAGGAAACGTAAGTCGTTGAGGTGTGGACACCATTTTGAGCATTTTCGATTGCTGCTGCTGCGTCGGCGATTGCCTTGGTCTTGGTCTTGTCCACAGAGTTGATGTGGTGCATCACTTTTGCTCCAAAGTAGAACGCAACCATCATCTGGAATGCGGCGAGGAAGTCGCTGAACTCCGCTTCAAGTCCAACAATGCGGACGTTGGCAAGTTCGATTACCACAGTGATAAACAGCAATGACATCGTGAGGATGCCACGGATTGTACCACGGGGCATGTTGAATGTTTCACCGTCGCAAGGGTTGGGATTTTCCTTGGTCCAGTCGCCAAAAGTGTATTTCTTGAACATCACCACAATGAAAATCGTGGAGATTATCAGCCATACCATCACGGGCATATAGACACTCATGTAGTACTCCACATTGTGATCCACCCAATATTTTACGGCGTCGTTTTGTGCGTATTCGTTCATGGTTTTTATGCTTTTTTTGTTATTATTCGGTTGATTAATCATTTGAACAGGAGGAAGCCAAGCGCGAAACCTAATGCCGCTCCTATTCCAATTCCGATGGAGGCCAACTTAGCCCTGCGACGGTATTTCCTCGCCATTTCTCCTGCTGTAATCACGTCCTCGCGGCTCGATTTAAGCTCCGTGACGTAGTAGTCGCGGTCGGTTTTGAGGATGTTGATGAGCGAATCCTGTTGCGCAGAGAGTTCGGTGAGTGTGTCGCACTTCTGCGTCAAGGTCTTCACCTGCTCCTTGGAGATTTGGTAGAGGCGTCCGGTCTCTATCACCGACCTCATCCTGGCGTCGTTGATTACCCACAATGTGTCGCCGTCGGGCTTCACGAGGAGTTCCTGTCCCGGCTTGACGCATTGCAAGGTAATCTGCGCATTGGCGTTGCCCGCAAAAACAATGGCGAGCATTGCCATTATTATCATCAGTGTGGTCTTATTCATCTCTTTCATTTCCATAGAGTTGTTCAAATGCCGCAGCCATCTCGTCTGAGTTCATCTCCTTGACCTCCTTTTTGGTGTTGTCGGCTTTCACTTGAAGCTCTTGTATCTGGCGGTCAAATTCGGTGGTGTTGTGCTTGAGACGCGTAATCTGGGTCTCCTTTTGAGCGATAGTCTCGTCGTATTCGGCGCGGTGGTCTGCATCCACTTTGAGTCCGTCCTGGGCTTTCCTTATCATATCGTCGATGGTATCGACGTTGTTGGTATTGAAAAGCTTGTTTTTGATGTACATATAAGGGCCTGCAAGCGCGGCGAATATCATCGAGAGCGTACTCCACTTGAAGTTGAGGTATCCAGCGTCGTACAGCACACCGATTATTATCAGCGCTACGAGCACTACGGCTATTATGATAATCCATTTTTTCATAGTCGGTACGATTTAGTTAGTTGATATCCAAGTACTTGCCGAATACCCAACCTTCCACGGTGGTACGCACCTTGTACCAGCCGTTTTTCTCGCCCACAATGCTTACCATCGTGCCTTTTGGCAACGGCTGGGCAGCGAGCAGTCCGTCGGTCTCCGGGCTTGTGCGGATGTTGAGGGTCTTGGCAGCAACACGCCCAGTCTCAGGGAGTTGCGCACCGCCGTCATTTTTCCTGTCGGAGCCCAGCAACTGCTCTCTGAGCGTGTCGAGCGGGAATGCTGGACCCGGGTCGGTCTTGCGTGCCGGAGCCACTTCTTCGTGTCCGAGGATTTGCCTGATGTTGGGATATTCCTCTATGAGCTGCATACAGAGCTGCCTTACAGTCTCTATCTGCTCGGCGGTATATACGTGCCAGTATTTGGGCGTGGATTGGTTGCGGTGGATGCCCTCCATCACGTCGCTCGGGTTGTATGCCGCGCCAAACCACGACCTGTACACGTTGCCGCTTTTGGTGAGGGGACCGGAATTGACAATTTCGATGCCTATCGAATATTTGTTGTATCCGGAGCGTCCGCCGTAACTGCTCTCGCCGGCGTGCCACGCTATCTCGTTGAACGGGATTAGCTGCGTGATGCTGCCGTCGCGGTCTATCAGCACGTGCGCCGACGCCTTGACCTTTGGATTGACCAAAGTATTCAGCGACGACTGGTAAGGCCCTGCCGTATAGTGGATTATGATTGTGTCGGGGTAGCCCCTCTCAAATTCTCCACTTGTCTTGGTGCACTTGACCATCTTCCTTACGTTGTCTCCGCTTACCAAATAGTCCTTTATTTGTAGCATTTTCGGATGTTTTTTTGTGATTTACTCGGTAAAAGTAAGGTTAATATTTGGTATATGCAATTTTTTTTGCAAAAAAATGTTATTTCTTTTTGAACGACCTTTCGAGGTCGGCTCCTACGAGGAAACTCCTCACTACATTCGGCGGGCCTTCATAGCCCCTAAGTTCCTCTTTTACAAGCACTGCGACACGTTTTTCGTATGGGCTTTTGATGACGCCCTGCACGATGCGTCCGAGGCACTGGTTGTAGTCGTTTTCGGTGTAGGAGTATATCCTCTTGGTTCCAAGCTCCGACGCCCTGATGTCGATGTTGGTGGTTTTCACTACCTCAAAACCGAAGTCGGGGTCGGTCTCCATCTGGTTTTCAATCGTTACCTTGAATTTGCCCTCCTCGGTGTTGAACTCCGTGCCGAGGAGCTTAATGTCTTTCTGCGGGATTATCTTGTGCTCGTTGAGCGCGGCGGCAAATGTCATTTGGTTTTCCTTCCACATCTGTTTTACGCTGCCGGTCTCCACACCTTCGTCGGGGTCGAGCTCCCATTCATATACAATCTTGTCGCTAATCATGCTTTGTATTCTCAGCTTGAAGAAATACAATCCCGCCGCTTCGTCCGCCGGCTCTATGACGTATGCAAACTTGCCGTCTTTCGACCATCCGATGGGGTAGAATTTTTGGAATATGTATTCGTTGCTCTGCTTGTAGTATTGAAGCTCCGCCGGTGCGCTATATGCTTGTTTTACCGTCTCTGCCGACAATGGCTCGTCATTACTCTCGCCAGACTCAGCACGCTCCTGCTGCTTTATCACCTGCTCAATAGCTTCGGAATTGTCTTCCGTTTTATCGTTGTCAGGGGCCTGTGTCTGTGCAGTCGTATTCTGCCCGGTGTCGCTTTGGGACTGATTGTTGGTCTGTCCGCCACATCCGAGCAATGCCGCAATGATTGCGGTTGCCACCGCTAATGTATTGATTTTAAGAAAATTATTCATTGTATAAGTTTCTATGGTCTTACTTGTTTTTAAACGCTTTAAAGGTAGTAACATTTTTTGAAATTGACGCTATATTTTGGTATTTTTTTTTAATTTTTTTTATGGTAGCATTTTCAGCATATAATATAAGGTGTGATTTTACCTTGCATAAACCGCGATGAAAAAAAGTTGGAAAAAAGTTCCAAAAAAATTTGGTGGATTGGAAAAAGGTTTCTACCTTTGCACCGTCAATTAAAAAAGACACGATTCGGGGTGTAGCGCAGTTGGTAGCGTACAACGTTCGGGACGTTGGGGTCGCCAGTTCGAGTCTGGCCACTCCGACAAGATAACATAGGTTATTTGGGGCAACCTGCTGGATAACAGCGGGTTGTTTTTTTTTATGTATAACTATTCGATTATTTTTCGATGCGGCATTTCCGCCCAATTCTCCTTAATATTGTTACAAAAAGTGTTACACTTGGTGTTACAGGCGGTGTTACACGCGACATTTTTCGGTGTTACAGTGGTGTTACACATAAGGTGAAGGCGGGCATTGCTCATCCCATACAAAAAAAACGACCGTCCTTTTTGGACAGTCGTTTTTTTATTGTTGGCACCGCCGTGTTGCGGTTTTCCAATAGGCTTACATTATTTGCCGAGCTTCTTGTTAAGTGTCGGAATCATCTTAAGAGCCTCGCGACCTTCTTCCGTAGCAGGGAAATTGGCTTTTATCTTTTCATAGACGCCAAGAGCATCCTGAAATTTTTGTTGTTTTTCGTATGCGACAGCGAGCTTAAGCATAAGGTAGGGGGCTATAAACTTGTTTTCGCCGGCTTTGCCCACTGCTTTGCCATAATAAGATGCTGCCTTGTCGGTGTCGCCTTTTTCCATGTATGCGTCGCCTAAGAGTCCTATAGACAACGGCTCAAGCACTTCGTCTGAAGAGGAGAATCCTTCGAGCATCTTGATTGCCTCGTCGTACTGGCCGAGCTTGAGGAAGCACACACCAGCGTAATACTTGGCGTTGTTGGCGGCCTTGGTGCCAGAATAGTCGTCGATGATTCCGAGGAAGCCGGGGTAGTTGCCGTCGCCGTTGAGGGCGAGCTTCACAGAGTCGCGCTCAAGATAGAGCTCAGCCTGGTGCATCTGCGCAGCGGCATTGATTTCCTTGGGTCCTTTGATGAACTTGAAGTAAGCCCACACACCGAGCATGATTGCGACCGCGATGCCTATTACGAGCAAAAACGTCTGCCTGTTTTCTTCAACAAACATCTCCGCCCTGCCAAGGGTGCTCTCGACGTTTTCGAGCTGATCCTGCTCCTGGTTTTGTTCTGTGTTTGCCATTTGTTTTGTTGTTGTTTTCTGTAATTATTTACAAAAAAATCCCCAAAAACCTGTTCCGGGGATTTTTTCGTATTTGAGGTTGTATTGGTCTCTTTCTTTTTCCGATTACCCAAAACAAAGATTAGATAGCCTTGTCCTTGACATTGACAATCTTCTCCTTGATGCGGGCCTTCTTGCCGGTGAGCTCCCTTACGTAGTAGATTCTCGCCCTGCGAACGCGACCTCTCTTGTTTACTTCAACCTTGTCGATGAAGGGCGACTCCACCGGGAAAATCCTCTCGACTCCGATGTTGCCTGACATCTTCCTTACTGTGAAAGTTGCACTGATGCCTGCTCCCTTCCTCTGGATTACAACGCCTCTGAACTGCTGTATGCGCTCCTTGTTGCCTTCTACAATCTTATAAGATACTGTTACTGTGTCTCCACTGTTGAATTTCGGCCATTCCCTTTTCAAGGAATACTGTTCTTCAACTACTTTTAATAATTCCATGGTTTTATTTTTAATAATAAGGTTTATTCATGTGATTTTTCGGACTGCAATATTAGCAACTTTTCGCCATATATGCAAATTTTTTATACAATTTTTTTTTTTTTTTAATTGGAGGCTTTTACAACACATAGCCAATCGTCTGTAATACAGAGCATTGCATAGCGAGATAATATCTTTACTTCAAGATAGACTCTTGCATTGTGTTTGGGCTGTCAACATATATTTTGTATATTTGCGCCCTGTAATTGAAGACAGACATCAATCAAAAATGTGTAACAGTTGTTTGCTCAGACACTTATTATGGGTGGCGACGGTCGCCATCATGCCTCTCGTAGCGGGCTGCCTCGCCAATCCCGAGGCCAACGACCTCAATACCGACCCACCGGAAGCCTACCGCAAGGCGAAGTCGCCAATCGTGGTAGCATACCTGCACATTGGCAATAGAATCCTCGACAGCCGCTCCATCGACCTCGAGGGCGTTGACTTCGTAAACTTTGCGTTCACCGTCATCAAAAACAACCGCATGGGGCTGCTGCACCCGACCGACGCCCAAAACTTCCACGTGGCGCGAAGCCTCAAGCACAAGTACCCTGACCTCAAGGTGCTGGTATCTGTGGGCGGACAGGGCACAGAGAAGGTGTTTTCTACGATGACCAAAACAGACGATGCCCGCAAGGTATTTGCCGAGGACGCCGTGAGGTTCGTAAGGGCATACGGGCTTGACGGAATCGACGTTGACTGGGAGTTTCCCGGGATGAAAAAGGCAACACGCGCCGCCGACCGTACCAACTTCACCGCTCTGCTCGCCACGCTGCGCGCATATTTCGACGAAGCGTCGCGAAAAGACGGCAAAAAATACTACGTAACCGTGGCGTCGGGAGCATTCGAGCAATACCTTAATTATATAGAGCCGCTCAAGGTAACGCCGCTCGTCGATTACTTCTTCCTGATGACATACGACTTCCACGGTCAATGGAACGAGTTCAACGGACACCACACCAACATCTACATGCCCGCCGGCAAGCCCTACGGACACTCGGTGGAGCGCATCGTAAATACCTACATAAGCAAGGGAATCCCAAAATCAAAGATTGTAATCGGCGCGGCGTTCTACGGACGCAAGTGGACTGGCGTGGAGCTCAAGCAAGGCTCTGTGGTATATAACCCCGGCAAGGGCGTAGGCTCTGTGAGCTACCGCAACATCGTGTCGCTGCTCAAAAACGGCAACGGATACCGCCGCTACTGGGACCGACAGGCATACGCGCCATTCATCTACAATCAGTCGCAAAAAATATTCATCAGCTACGACGACATAGAATCTGTGGCGCGCAAGGTAGATTTTGCCTGCATCAACAACCTCGGCGGCATCATGTACTGGGAGCATTTTTCCGACGCCAACGGCAACGAACTCGCCAAAGCAATCGTGGACGAAATGTCGCTCCGCAAGGGATGCCACGCCCGAATCAGGTTGCCAGGCGGTATGTTTGCAAAAAAAAGCGAAAAATGATGCAAACATTTTTGGTATTATAAAAAAAATCGCTACCTTTGGAATTTGTTACCGATAGCAATAATTGAAGTGAAAATGGCTAACGTCAATATAAGCACGGATATACACGAGGAGGCGTTGAAACTCCAGACGTCGTTCCTCAAGACTATTTCCCACGAGATACGCACACCGCTCAATGTAATCGTGGGGTGCTGCGACGTGCTCTCACAGCCCGACTGCGACAGCGAAACTCGAGAGATGCTTGTAGTACAGCTAAAAAGGAGCGTAAGATACTTGCTTGATTTTTGCGACAATGCAGCCTTCATCAATAGTCTCGAGGCGGGAAGCGTAAAGCCAAGGCCAAACGAATTTGACGTCATATTCACCCTCGACTTCATCTACAACAGCACCAAGAGCCTCCTGAAAGCAAAAAAGAACGATTCGATATGCTACGTGATGAACAACAGCCTTGGCAGCCATGCCGTGCCGGTACACCTCTACGGCGACGACAGCCTGATGTGCCGTGCAATGGTGCTGATAGTGGAAAACGCAATCAAATTCACCGAACAAGGCTCCATAACGCTTTCGGCGGGATTCTGCACGGCAAATGACGGCAGGGAAATGCTCGAAATTCAAGTATCTGACACCGGCATAGGTATCCCAAAAGAATACCACCGCAACATCTTCCAAAAATTTTGGAAAGCGCCGCAGACCGGCAGCAAGATATACGACGGCGCGGGGCTTGGGCTCTCAATTGTACATCAGATAGTAGAGCTTCTTGAAGGCGAGATTGCGCTTGTATCGGAAGTGGACAAGGGATCCACATTTTCGGTGCGTTTCCCGGTAACGAGATGCTAATCAAAAAATATTGTTGCACACATTATAATATAAGGCATATTAAATGAAAAAAATAGTAAAAGTAAGAGATATAGAATGTGGCGCACCTCAGTTGTTCCTCATCTGCGGGCCGTGCGTCATCGAGGAAGACGACCTGATGATGCGCACCGCCGAACACATCAAGAAGACAGCTGAAAAATTGAAGCTGCCGGTGATTTTCAAATCGTCGTTTATGAAGGACAATAGGTCGAGCGTCGATTATTATCTCGGCCCCGGTCTCGAAAAAGGCCTCGAACTCTTGGCTAAAATCAAGCGCGAGTTTCAGATGCCCGTCCTCTCCGACATCCATTACCCCGAACACATCAAACCCGCCGCCGAGGTGCTCGACGTAATCCAGATACCCGCGTACCTGTGCATGCAGACCGGCCTCGTTACCGAAACCGCAAAGACCGGCGCAGTGGTAAACCTGAAACACGGACAATTTCTCGCGCCCGAAAATATGATTAAGCCCTGCCAAAAGATTGAATCCTGCGGCAACAACAAGATAATACTCACCGAGCGCGGCTACACATTTGGCTACAACGATTTGGTGGTGGATCCTCGTAGTTTTTACCATCTGAGGGAGACCGGCTACCCAGTAGTATTCGACGTAACTCACTCCATCCGCAAATACGGCATACCCTCGGCAGACCCCAACGGCGGTGCGCGTCAATACCTGAAGACACTCGCACGTGCGGGCGTGGCAGCCGGCATCGACGGTCTGTTTATCGAGGCACACCCGACACCCGAAACCGCCAAATGCGATGCCGCAAGCCAGCTGAAACTCAGCGAGTTGGAGGATTTTCTTAAACCTCTCATCGAATTGCACGACATTGAAGTTAAATACAGATAAAACATACAAAAGACATGGAATTATATCTCGATTCGGCCAACCTGCCGGAAATAGAAAACGCCTTCAAGCTCGGATTCCTTACCGGACTTACCACAACACCGACCTTCATGCACCGTGAGGGCATCAACGATGTGGACGGCGTAATCCTCAAACTCTCCAAAATTGTCCCAATCCTCCAAATAGAGGCTCTCGGACGCACCGCCGACGAAATCATCTCGGAGGCTCACCGTCAAAACGACCTTGGTCTCGACAAGAACAAGACCGTGTACAAGATTCCTATCTCGCTCGAAGGCGCCAAGGCATGCTACATGCTGCGCAAAGAGGGATACCTCGTCAACCTACACCTTATATATACTATCCAACAGGCATTCATCGCAATGCAGGCGGGCGCCACATACATCTGCCCGCTCGTTGGCCGTCTGCAAGACCAGGGACACGACGCCCTCGGACTCGTGGAGCAATGCGTAAACGCCGTCAATAAGTACAACTATCCCTCGAAGATAATGTTTTCGTCGGTGCGCAACCCCGAACACGTCAAGAACGCGCTCAACATCGGCTGCCACACAATCACAGTGCCATGGAAGGTATTGCAGCTCCTGCCGCAAAACAACTTCACATCCCTCGGCACTCAGCAGTTCTTTGAGGACACCAAGCTGATGACTACCAAGGTGAAGGACATCTACCGCGCCCAAAATTCCACAATCTCCAAAAACGCCACAATCAACGAGGCTCTCGTAAAGATGACGCTCTCCAAACTCGGCGCAATCACGATTTTGGAAGACAACGGCTCGCTCTACGGCATCTTCACCGATGGCGACCTGCGCCGCCTCGTGGAGAAGGAAGGCGATTCGGTACTCGGCAAGCCGCTCACGTACCTGCCGTCCAAGCAACCTGTTACGATTGATTCTAACGCTTACCTCATCGAATCGTCGCAACTCTTCAAGCAATACAAGATCGATACGCTCGTCGTTACAGAAAACGGCAAGCCGGTCGGCATGTTGGACATTCAGGATTTGCTCTAAATAGTGGAAAACAATTTCAACTATCTTAATCTATTTGCCGAAAGGGGAGGGGAGTTTCTCGTTTCGTACCCGGAATTTATCAGCAAAGCCTTGAAAATCAAGATGATAATCTTTGATTGGGATGGCGTTTTCAATGGTGGATTCAAAGGCGACGAGGTGTATTCCCCTTTTTCAGAAGTAGATTCGATGGGGCTCAATATGCTCAGGTTTGGATACAAAATGCTTACAGGCAAGATGTTGCTCGCCGGCATTATTTCCGGCATGGACAATAAGAATACAGAAATGTTTGTCCGTCGCGAACACCTTGATTTTAAGTGTCTTGGATTCAAGGACAAGAATGAAGGCTTGCAGATAGTATTGAAGGAATTTGGGGTGAAACCCGAAGAAGCGGCTTTCGTATATGACGACATATTGGACCTTACGGTAGCCGAGCAATGTGGTTTGCGATTTCAAGTAAGGCGCGACGCATCTCCAATGTTCACCAACTATGTGAAAAACAATCTCTTGGCAGATTACGTGACTGGACAAGTAGGGGAGAGGCACGCCGTCCGCGAGGTCGCAGAACTGCTATTGGCTGCTATTGGCAAATATGATGAAGCCGTAGATAGCCGCACACATTTTGACGAGCAATACGCCACATACATCGCCGAGCGCAATACAATCACCGCCCGCGAATACATTGCCGTCAAGAGATATTAGGGTATTGTAGAGACGTAAAATTTTGTGTCTCTACGGCAATTTGGCTATTTCGACCTTCAATTCCTCGATGGCAATTGGAATATTGTCGAGATAATATTTTATCAACGCCGGATATTCATCCGGCGTTTCTTTTTTTTCAGACAACCGTTGCAACAGCTCCATCTTGTCGGCGATGTCGTTGAGCCCCATTACACGAGTAGTGGATTTGGCGATGTGCGCCGTGCGGCCTATTTCGTCCACATCGTCCGACAGCTCCGCAACGATAAAACGCTGCTTGATTTCGTCAGCCTGCACGAAAAATAGCTCTATCAACTGCCTTTTGGTCGCCACATCGCCATCGGTGATGTCATTGAGATATGCCAAATCAATCATTTTTCTTAATGCATTGAAGGTTTAACTTTTCGCCGTCGTCGCTTACGTCTGCCACAATCTCATCGCCTTCCTTTACTTCGGTCTCAAGGAGAAGTTCGGCAAGCTCGTCCTCCAAGTATTTTTGGATGGCACGTTTGAGCGGACGCGCACCAAACTTCGGGTCGTAACCCTTGTCGGTGAGAAAATCCTTAGCCTTGTCGGTGAGCGTGAGGCTGTATTTGTGCTCCGCAATGCGCTTGTAGAGTCCGTCGAGCTCGATGTCGATTATCTTGTGGATGTTGTCGCGAGAGAGCGAATTGAAGGTGATAATGTCGTCGATGCGGTTCAAAAATTCCGGCGAGAATGCCTTTTTGAGGGCTTTGTCAACAATAGCCTTGTTGGTTTCGTCGGGATTGTCGTCGCCGCTGCCAAAACCAAGTCCATGTCCGTAATTTTGGATGTCGCGGGCTCCGATGTTGGACGTCATTATTATAATAGTGTTCTTGAAATCGATTGTGCGTCCGCCGCCGTCGGTAAGCCTGCCGTCGTCGAATACTTGCAAGAAAATGTTGTAAACGTCGGGATGCGCCTTTTCGATTTCGTCGAGCAATACTATCGAATACGGTTTGCGCCTTACCTTTTCTGTGAGCTGACCGCCCTCCTCGTAGCCTATGTAGCCCGGCGCAGAGCCTATCAACCTCGATACCGAATATTTTTCCATGTATTCGCTCATATCGATGCGGATGAGCGCGTCCTTGCTGTCAAACATGTATTCGGCGAGGATTTTGGCGAGTTGCGTCTTGCCGACACCCGTCGGGCCAAGGAAAATGAATGTGCCGATGGGACGGTTGGGGTCTTTGAGACCGATGCGGTTGCGCTGTATTGCCTTCACCACTTTGTCAACAGCCTCATCCTGTCCTATTACCTTGCCCTTGAGCGCGTCTTTCATCTTGCGGAGACGTTGCCCCTCAGCCTCGGCTATCCTCGTTACAGGTATGCCGCTCATCATCGCAATCACCTCCTCAATGTTGCTTTCATCTACGGTGTCGCGCTTTTTGGCGAGTTCTCTGTCCCATTTTTGCTGCTCGGTGTCGAGGATTTTGGCGAGTTCGCTCTCCTTGTCGCGGAAACTTGCAGCAAGTTCGAAGTTTTGGCTGTCCACCGCCTTCAACTTCTCCTCCTTGATGGACTGTATCTGTTTTTCGAGGTCGTCGATGCGCTCCGGCACACGTATTTTGGTGATGTGAACACGCGAACCAGCCTCATCCATTGCGTCGATAGCCTTGTCGGGAAGGCAACGGTCGTTGATATAACGGTCGGAGAGTCGCACACACGCCTCTATTGCCTCTGGCGTGTAATTGACATTGTGATGGCTCTCGTACTTGTCCTTGATGTTGTTGAGAATTTCGATTGACTCCTCCACTGTGGTAGGCTCCACGAGTATTTTCTGGAATCGGCGTTCCAACGCACCGTCCTTCTCGATGGTCTCGCGGTATTCGTCGAGTGTCGTGGCGCCGATGCACTGTATCTCGCCTCGCGCAAGGGCGGGTTTGAGCATGTTGCTTGCATCGAGCGCGCCGCTATTGCCCGCGCCTACGATGTTATGGATTTCGTCGATGAAGATGATTACGTTCTTATTGTGCGAAAGCTCGTTGATGATCGACTTCATCCTCTCCTCAAACTGTCCACGGTACTTGGTGCCAGCCACTATTGCGCCCATGTCGAGCGATACCACGCGCCTGCCGTACAATACGCGAGACACTTGTTTTTGTGCTATCTTGATGGCAAGCCCTTCTACGATTGCCGACTTGCCAACGCCCGGCTCGCCAATGAGCACGGGGTTGTTTTTTTTGCGACGGCTCAATATCTGCACCAATCGCTCCACTTCTTTGGCACGTCCTACGATGGGGTCGAGACGGTTTTCCTCCGCTGCCTTGGTGAGGTCGGTTCCAAAATTGTCGAGCACCGGGGTCTCCGTGCTGCCGGTATTCTGTGCGCCGCTCTGATTGGCATTGGAGTTGGAATTGTTCTTGTTGTTGTTTTCAAACTCCTCGTCGTCGTCCTCGTCTTCGTCAGGTATGCCGCCAGCCATATCAATGATACGGCTACGATAATGCATTTCGGCTGCCTTTATATTATGTTTAAAGTTTGTCATAATCTTTCTTAATGTTTTTGATGCCAAATTTAAACATAATGTTCCATATTGCAAAAAATATTTTATCCAAATCTTTTGTTAAACATATCTAAAATATTTTTTGATACAGATTCTAATTTCTAAATTTGCCGCAAACAAAACAGTATTCAACAAAAGTGTTACACAAATTAATCAAAAGGACAGCTCTACTGATAGTTGCGATTCTCCTCTTAGGACTTTCGGCGCATGCGCAGCAAAAGGTCTATGAGGTGCGCGGCACGCTTGTCAACCCCAACGGCGAGGTGGTGCAGTTTGCCCATGTGGTCAATATCAACAGATCGTCGGCATGCATCAGCGATACCGAAGGACGTTTTAGGATGCTAATGATGCGCCAGGACACGGTGAAAATTTCGTGCATCGGCTACGAAATAACAGGTTTTTCGATTCAAAACCTCGAAATTGGCGAAGACGACAATGTCGTGGAAATCGGCGACATACAGTTGCAGCCGCGCCTTTACGAACTATCCACCGTGAGCGTATATGCAGAGCGTTGGAAGTCGTTCATGTACGACTACGAGCAAGTGCCAATGAAGGAGGAGCCGTATTTTGTGGACGCCATCGAAACCTGGAAAAAAAATCTCATCGACGTCCGCGAACTCCAAGAATTGCGCCGTGGAACACTTGGCGTGGGTATTTCCTTTGACCCTGCCGCACGCAAACGAAGGAAGGCGGAGCAAAAGATTGCAGAATTTAAGCGTCAGGAGGAACTCAACGAGGCTGCCTACAAAAAATACAACCCTTCGATAGTAGCCGAAATCACTGGAATGTCGCACGACGACGCCACCAAATTCATCCAACACTTCAGGTTGGACCGCGATTTTATCTTGTCTCGAAACGATTACGACCTATACCTTATAATAACGCAATTATACAAGGAATATTCCAAAACACAACATAACTAACTGAATCACAATGAAAAAGATTTTTCAATACATAGGCTACATTTTTTACCGAATGTTTATTTTCGGATTTAGAATCACTCCATTCTGGCTGCTATACTTGGAGTCGGACGTGATAAGTTTTCTGATTTTCAGAGTGTTCAGGTACAGAGTGAAAGTTGTGGACAAAAACCTCGAACTCTGTTTCCCGGAGAAGTCGAAGGCGGAGCGCGACGAAATCAAGAAAAAATACTACTCCTACATGGTGGACCTCTTCATGGAGAGCCTCAAAGGCTACACATATCCCGCCGAAAAAATCCGCAAACGCCTTGTATATGACGACCTCTCAATCCCGGAACGCCTATATGCCGAAGGCAAGTCGATGATTGTTGCAATGGGACACCACGGCAATTGGGAATGGACCACTCAGACCGTCAACCTCGAACACAAGCACAAATTCTGCGCTATATTCAAACCTCTCAAAAACCAATATATCAGCGATTTCACAGTGAGATGCCGAGAACAGCGCGGCACGCATTTTTGCCCGATAGAGAAGACACGCTTTGCCTTTGGAATGAGGGAAAAACAGCCCACAGGTTTCTGTATGGCTGGCGACCAAAACAGCACCAACGTAAAACGCTCCATCTGGGTAAACTTTTTCGGCATCAAGACAGCCTGTCTGCCGGGCATAGAAAATTACGCCAAACTCTTTGACCTGCCAGTGATTTTTATGGAAATCCGCCGCGTGAAGCGTGGCTATTACCGCTGCTACGTTTCAATGATTGCCGAAGACCCGTCCAAATGCGAAAAAGGTGAAATCACGCAGAAGTATATGTCGAAACTTGAAGAAGTAATGCGCAATCAGCCAGAGACTTGGCTTTGGTCGCACAAACGTTGGAAATCGACGATGCAACCCGACGGCTCAGTAACGTCGAGCGGATATTACGACAATTTGTAAACTGCTGATATGCCCATCGTCCCATCCATACTACGATACGCTGCAAGCGACATTGCCAGCCTCGTATGGCCGAGCACATGCCTCGGCTGCGGGCAACGTTTATTATCTCATAATCAGCACCTTATCTGCAACAGTTGCCTTATGGAGCTTCCAAAGGTCAACTATTACAAAGACGACGACAACCTTGTAACCGACGAATTTTTCCGCGAAAGCATCCCGATTGTCTATGGCTGTTGCTTCCTCCAATTCAAGAAAGGCGAATGGTCGCAAAACCTAATGCACAATATCAAGTATTACAACCAGCCCGACCTCGCGGTAAAACTTGGGCGCATGGCAGCAATGGAGTTGCAAAAATATGGACGCTTTGCCGACGTCGATTACATCCTGCCCGTACCGATGCACCGCGACAAAATCAAAATACGAGGGTTCAACCAGGCAGAGCGCATCGCAACAGGCATGTCGGAGGCAATGCAAATCCCAATACGCGAAGATATATTGATAAAGACTGTCAATTCAAAGACACAGACATACATGGAACGGAGCGAACGCATCGCCAACGCCGACAAGATTTTTGCAGCCAAAAGGGTAGGGGAGTGCGCCCACAGCCACTTCCTGATTGTTGACGACGTATTCACAACAGGCTCCACGATGCTCGTCTGCGCCCAAAAACTCCACGAAGCAATGCCCGAATGTCGGGTCAGCGTATTTGCATTGGCAAAGGCATAGACCCCCTTACCAACCCAAACAGGAATACGCGCCGGGCGACAATATAAACGTGTCGCCAGCCTTGTTTTGCATCCTCGCTGTGAATGTGCCTTGTATGTACGAAACGCCTTTCACCTGCAATGGCGACGGATTGATGGTACATTCCGACGAAATCCATACGGTGCCAGACTCTGCGTCGGCGTTCTTCGCGCTCTTGTAGATTATCAACGCTTCAATATCAAACTTGCCTTTCATCGCCTCGGTCAATGAGCCGGTTTCCATGTATTCAAACAACAACTGAGACACACTGCCGTCTATCTGCTGCGTGTAGGAATACTCTTTGCTATCCTTGCCATTGTAGGTAATCGACATAAACTCGCTGTCGTTGAATCCATAAATGGTCGTTCTGTAGGTTGCATCCTTGAAAATTTCGGAGATTTTGCCTTTGAAGCCCGTAGCCTCCGCGTCGTCGTCCACCGTCTTGCTCGACTTTGCAACTACATTTGGACTTATTTTCCACGAAGAATTTGCCGGCAACGTGCCGTCTTTGCTTGCAACGCGAGAGCCGCTGATGTAGAGGAAATCGGTATCGCTCTTGATTTCTTCGTCCTCTTTGTCCTTGTCAATCACGCAAGATGAGGCGAGCGTCATAGCCGCAAATGCGAGCGCGGCGATGGAGAATGATATTTTTTTCATAACGTTTGGATGTGTTGAAGTTGTCAATCAAATTGTCGGTGCTAAGATAATGTTTTTTAGCGTTGATACAAAAAAAGGAACAACTTTTTTGTTGCTCCTTTTTATATTGTTGGTAATACGACTACCAATTGCTCGGATTAGTTTTTGTTGCCCATGATTGGCTTGCCAAACACCTTGAAGTTGCCATCGGTAATCTTGAATGTGTCGCCGGCTTTGTTCCTCATTGTTGCGGTGAAAGTACCTGTGGAGTAGAGGACGAGGTCAAAGTTCACTGTAACAGAGGCATCGGTTGCAAAGTAGTATGTTGCGTCGCCTTCAGCCTCGCCGGTGGAACGATAGATGATCATCGCGTCGGTTTTTACGCTTTCGGCTACGATTTCCTTTGCAGACTTGCCCGAAAGGAGGTCGATGAGAGCGTTGTTGACGGTCTCATCGGAGGCAACGCTGAGCTGGTAAGTGCCGGTCGTAGTGCCATTGATGGAGATTGCGAGCTGCTTGCCCTTTTCTGTGCCGGCTATCGTCGTGTAGGTGTTGTTGGCGGAAGAGAAGATTTTTCCAAGTGCGCTTGTGCCTGTATTCTCCGAGCCTGCCGACTGATAAAAGCCAGCAGCACTTGTTGAGAAAGAACCATCTTTCACTGAGGCAGACAGCGAGTTGATCTTTTCCAAAGCGTTGTTGTTGTTGTTGTCGTCGTCATCGTCGTCGCCACAAGACGTAAACATCGTCGATGCCGCCATTGCGAGTGCCATAAGGCAGAATGAAAGTTTTTTCATAGCGAAAATTTAATTTAATTAGTTTACTTTATCTATTTGTAAAAACGCCGCTAAGGTACAATAATTTTTTTAAAACCAAAAATTTTTTTTGTACTTCTCAAAAACAATCAATAACTTTGTAAGCGTGAAATATTGTGCCTATGCCCCAATTGATTGCCATATTATTCTCATTGTTGACGCTGACTTTGATGCCCGCCGCAACGTCCGCACAGGACTCACCACAGGGGCGCAGAGACAGTATAAGGGCTTTGTTGGCGCAATACGACGATCAGACAAGGCTCACGAAGCTCCGTGAGGCCATCGACACTATATCTTCAATGGAAAGCGGCAAGGACATTTCATACTCTTTCCTCGACCTTGCTTTGGATTGCAATTCGCCCAGGCACCTCATTTTTGCCTATATGTACGCGGGGTATTTTGCAAGCAACAACGGCGAAATCGACGAAGGCCTCGCCCTCTCGTTCAAAGGGCTCGAAGTAGCCGACTCGCTGCTCTCCACTCCGTCGCCCGATTCCGTATTCCTGCTCAAAAACAAATCGACGCTGCTCATGAACATCAGCTCGTTTCTATCAAGTGCCAACGATTTCGACGGCTCATTTGAATACATCCAGCAGGCGCAGGAAGTGGCAGAACTAATCGAAGACTACGAAAACCTCAAGGACATCTACTACAACATCGCCATCGCCTACATCGAGCAGGAACTTTACGAATCTGCTATAATCTACTTCCAAAAGGACATCGAAGCCTCGCTAAAAGCCGGGAGCACCAATACAAGCGAGCAAGAGCTCACCATACAGTCGTTATATATCAAAAACGCGCTCAAAATCCACGACACCATCACCGCTTTGCAGCTCATAGACCAATGCAACAGCATCAAAGACAAGATACCCAACATTTGCGACGCAAACGGCATTTCCAACTACTGCATATCGTTGATTTCGAGTAATATAGAGGCTATCAACCTCGACCCAAAACACCGCAAACAATACCTCGACGAGTGCAACCAATACCTTCACATACTCCGCAACGCCATCGACTCCACCGACGCCACTCTACTCGAAAAACTGGCGTACAACCCATATTACGCCTCATATCTCGCTGTGAGCGGTAATACCGACAAGGCTTGGCAATTGCTCAGAGACACCTCCAACTTCATCGGGATGGAAAGTTACGAGACCGCCCTCTACGATTATTACAAGGCTCGCAACGACTACGCCAAAGCATACCAATTGTTTTGGAAGTTGTACAGCAACCATTTCAAAAAGCACTCCCTCGAGACCGCCATCCACTACGAAAAGTCGGAATCCCGCGTCAACTACGAAAAACGCATCCACGCCCTGCAATCTAAGGCGCAACACCGCGAACAAGATTTTGAAGCGCAAACCAAAATAAACTCCATCATCAGGATTGGCTCCATCGTGCTGCTCACAATAGGCTTAGCAATCATACTTACTGCTCTATACTACCTCCGTCTGCGCAACCGCCTCAACGAACAGCTCAGACGCTCCAACAACGACCTCATGCTCGCCAACGAAGAGCTCAATATGCAGCGCGAAGAAATCTTGAGCCAGACCAACGAAATCCAGCACCAGAGCGAAATCATCAAGGCTCAACGCGACGACCTCGGCTCTACAAACCAACAGCTGATAACATCCATTAGCATGGCGCGCGACATTCAGACGGCTGTGATGGTCTCGTCGGACAAACTTCGCGAATCTGTCGGCGACAATTTCATCTACTGGCAACCGCTCAATATTGTATCCGGCGACTTCTATTGGTGTTCTAAGATAGGCAAACAATCGTATCTCGCAGTTGCCGACTGTACTGGACACGGCGTGCCGGGCGCATTGCTGAGCATGTACGGCATCTCCATGCTCAACGACATCGTGTGGCGCAATGCGCACAAATCAGCCGCCGAAATCCTCGAATCGCTCAAAGCGGCTTTCGTAAGGTCTTTCGTTTTCGACGAGGAGCAATATTTCCTCGACGGTATAGACGTGGCTCTCGTCATCATCAACCGCGATACCATGACCATCGACTATGCCGGAGCCAAACGTCCGCTAATCGTTGTACGAGACGGCACTCTGTATGAGTACAAGCCCGACAAGATGAGCATAGGGCACAATCCAATGCGCAAAAACGAGACTTTCAACGACCACAAGATTGCTATCCAAAATGGCGATATGGTGTACGCATTCTCCGACGGAATATCCGACCAATTTGGATACGAGGACGGCATCACTAAATTTGGCTCGCGTCAATTACAGAATATATTGACCGAGATGTCGTTTTTTGACCTTCCAGCTCAAAAAAAAATCATTGAATCCTCAGTTGACAACTGGCGCATAGGCGCATTCCTCGCCGGACTCACCGACATCAAAGCCCCTCAGCTCGACGACCAACTGCTCATCGGTATCCGCATCTAAACTATTTTTGCGACAATTTATGTTTGAAAAAATGCCATGTAACCAATGCGCAGAAAATGCCTGAAACGATGTCGGACACCGGCTGCACGGTCTGCACAGCACGCAATCCAAAGAAATGCGGCATCACTATTATATAAGGTATATAAATAATCCCTTGGCGCATTAGCGACGTCATGGAAGCCAGCAACTTCTGCCCCGTCACTTGAAGCAGCATGTTGGCAAGTATTACAAGCGTCTGAAACGGCATCGAAAAACTAAACAACGCAAGGGTAAACGCGCCAATCTCGATTACGTCCTGACTCTCAACGTTGAACAGCCTCATTATCTGCTCCGGAAACATTCCGCACAATATGCCGTTTACCACAAAGAGCGAGGTCATTACAGCCAAAGAAAAGAAATACGATTTCTTGACCCTTGTATAGTTGCCCGCGCCGTATGCAAAACCGACCACAGGCTGGAATCCCTGTCCAAAGCCCACTACAACCGCCCCCGCCAAGAAACTTATCTTGCCCACAATCGACATAGCCGCCACCGCCGCGTCGCCATAACATGCGCCCGCACGGTTGAGCAATACTGTTGCCAACGCGCTGCATCCCTGCCTCAATAGCGAAGGCAGCCCCGTGGACAATATCAGGAGATAAACACCTGTAATTTTAGATATATATTTGATATTCAACCGAATAAGACTGCCATCCTTGCGCAACGCTACAAACATCACCGAAAGACTTATCGCCTGACTGAGCAGCGTGGAGAGTGCCGCGCCGGAGATTCCAAGATTGAGAGTAAAGATGAAAAATGGATCCATAAAAAGGTTGATTACAGAGCCAGACACAATGCCAATCATCGCAAAAAAAGCCCGCCCCTGCGACCTCAACAAATTGTTGAACACAAACATCGCACACGACAGCGGCGCACCCCAAAATATAATCCTTGAATACTCCTGAGCGTAGGGGAGTATGGTCTCCGTAGCACCCATAAAACTCACCACTTCCTTGTTGAACACAATGCCAACTATCATCGCCAATATGCCAAACACCACCGATAGCACCACCGACGACATCGCCACAATATTGGCCTTGAAAATCATCCTCCTGCCCAAAAACCGCGAAATGTTGCTCGCCGCACCCATTCCAATCCAAAAACCGAGAGCCTGGATTATCGCAACCAAAGGAAAATTGACACCAATGGCAGCCGTAGCCGCGTCGCCAAGGTGCGAGACAAACCATGTGTCGGCGGTATTATAAAGAGCCGACGTCATCATGCTAAGCACCGTTGGCACAGCGAGCGACGGTATCAGCCGGTTGACCGGGACGGTCATCATGCGGTCATACTGTTGCGACGATGTATTCATGGTGCAAAATTACACAAAATCCGATTGTTTATTTATCCAAAAATTAATATTGATGTTAAAAAAAATTACTAAATTTGCAGCATCAATAGATAAACTAAATTAATACAACTAAATTTCATTGATTATGAAAAAGATTCTAACAATTCTGGCTGTACTGATTGCCACCGCGACAGTAGCCACCGCCCAAATCGGCGCAAGGATTGGTATGGACTTCGCAAGTTTCCGTGGCGACTGGAAAGACGATTACAAATCAAACGTTGGTCTTCATCTCGGCGTCGTCTATAACATAGAACTCGCCGACGTACTCAGCCTCCAACCTGGCGCATTCTACGTTCAACGCAACTGGAAGACAGACAATGAGTTCGACATCAAAATCCACTCACACCACATCGAAGTGCCGATTGTCTTGAAGTACAACCTTGATGTTACCAGCGACATCAAAATCGACCCGCATGTAGGACCCTACTTCGGATTCGGTTTTGCAGGAAAGAGCAAAGATGAAATTTTGGGTCAAAAAATTCACGTATTCAAAGACAAAGAAGGGGATATGGGTGTCGCTAATTTCGACATGGGCATCCAGATGGGCGTTGGCGCCACATTCTATGACGCTGCATACGTAGGTTTTGATTTTGAAATAGGATTCCACGAGTTTGGTTCGACCCAAAATAAAGCTCACAACAATATGTTCATGATCACATTCGGCGTTTGGCTGCCAGAATAGGCATACACCGTAGAGACGCGATTAATCGCGTCTCTACAATGCACACAATACTACAACAAAAAAACACCGCCATGTTTCCAAATCATCGGCGGTGTTTTTTTTTATTCAATTATTTCAATCACTTCAATTACTTCGTAATCTTTCCCTCGTCGCTGATATTCGGCAGATTGTCCTTGAAGTCGGCTTTGGTGAGATTTTGGATTACCTTGATGACGCGCTTCTGAGGGTCGATGAGTGGGCCTTTGCCTTTCACCTGATACGTTGCAACAGTCTCGGCTGAAACAAAATTGCCACTCTTGTCCATCTTGACGCGGAAGATAGGCGCGAGGCCGCTCTCGCCAGTGATGCTCACATTGCTGTAAGTGGCAAAATTGCCCATCGAATATGCAATGAATCTGTTTTTGTAAATCTCAACGGCGCGTGTTACGTGTGGGCCATGACCGAGCACAATATCTGCACCATTGTCTATCATTGTATGCGCAAAGAGATAGACATTGCCGCGTGTCTCGCCAAAACAATGCTCCACAGTCCTTGGCACGTGCTGATAGGAACGTCCTTCCGCACCGCCGTGGATAGACACGATAACAATGTCGCAGGTCTCTGCAAGTTTTTTAACGATGTTTTTCGCGCCCTCCATATCGTTGATGGAGACCGTGCCACTATTGGGTGCAAAGGCGCAAAAACCATATTTCACACCGTTGATGGTGAACTCTGCGGTCGGCTTATCAACAAAACCAGCCCAATTGATGCCGAGACTGTCGAAAAGTCGGCGGGCGTTTTTCTTGCCATAGTCGCTGAAATCGCCGCTATGATTGTTGGCGACGCTCACGAGATTGAAACCCGCATCCCTGTAAACCTTGGCATACGAAGTGGGCATTCCAAAAGTATAACATTGCGAAGGATTGTTGCAACGTTTGGCGCCGAGCGTATTGTCGGTGAAAGTGCCTTCCACGTTGCAAAATACAACATCGCCGTCAAAATAAGGCTTCACCTCGTCAAAAAGGTGGTTTTCCTCGCCGGCGGGCGGCAGGTAAGAACGGTTGGGCAATATGCTGCCAAGCATCACGTCGCCCACAGCCACTACAGTTACGGTTTCCTGTTGCTGCGCATTGGCAACGATCGGCATGGCATACATTGCAAGTGTCAGCAACGAAAAAAATAGTTTTTTCATTCTAATTAAAAGTTTAATTATCAAATACTTATAATATTGTTTCTGATTGCAAACTTCATCAAATCGACACTTGACTTCAAATTGAGCTTCTGCATGATGTGGTTTTTGTGAGTCTCCACCGTCCTCACCGAGATGAAAAGCCGGTCGGCAATCTCCTGATTGGTCAAGCCGTCGCCCCAAAGCTTCAATATCTCTATCTGACGCGAACTCAGGGCAGCCGATTCGTCGTTAAACTCGTCCTGCTCCGCCGAGGGCTGTCCGTCGGGGTTCATACTGTTGAGATAACGCTGCAAAAGGATGTGCGTTATCGAATCGGAGTAAAAATCGTGTCCGCCGCGTATCGTATAGATAGCCTGCACGAGCTGCGACGCCTCCGAATCAATGGTGAGAAACCCTTTGGCTCCTGCCTTGATGGTCTTGATTACGATGTCCTCGCGTTGAGATTCTGCCAAGACAAGTATCGCGCTCTTGGGATATTTCATCCGGAGCGTTATTATCATGTCGAGGTCATTATGCGTAATCTCAAAAAAGTTGATTATCAACACGTTGATAATCCTGTCTTTCATCTTTTCTATCAATACGTCCTTGTCGGAGACAGAGAGTACATTCTTGATGTCTTCGCAGGACGAGAGATAGTTTTCGATGCACTGCATCAGCAGTTTGTGTCTGTTGAAAATTGCTGTGTAAATCATTTCAATGTATATATTATTTTATTGCCGACTGCAAAATTAACAAAAAGATTTAGGATTTTTGGTATTTTTTCAATTATCGTGCTTTTTTTTGACACGAAATTTGCATTTTTTTCGTTAATATTGCAGTCTGAAAAATATCAAAACATTATCACAATGAAAAAAACGACACTTTTTGCAATAATCCTGCTCTCGACGCTGGTATATGGCTGCCTCAAAAACGAGGAGTTGCCACCGCCATCCATCACCATCTCGCAGAAGGAGAACGAAATCCTCAATTTTTCGTCCATCAACAGCGCAGACGTGAAAGTCCACATCGAAAGTGGCGAAGAGCTCCGCAAGTTCACCACCAAAACCATACCGATGAGCTCGTGGTCCGATACCATAATCCTATTCGACAGATTCACGCACGTCGCCGACATCGACCTGAGCTTCAGAATTTGGAAAGACTTCAAGCTCACATCCAACAAAGCGGATTCAATTTTCGACGTTACATATACGGCATACACCGACGAGGCAGAGTTTTCAATCAGCCGAAAACTGCGCTACAGGTACATTTACCCGCAGCTCGATTCATTCGACATCAAGGTAGAATCGGCACCCGACGGCAAATGTCTGCTCGACATCGAAAACCGCGCCGCATACAAATACATCGAATACACCAACCATAATTTTGACCTCGTGTACGTCAATGAGATGGATGGCGACTTCCAATTTGGCACAGCTCTCATTTCCCCAAACGCACCATACTTGATGAGGTATTTCCAGCGCAAATATCCTTCATTGCTATACGACCCGGCTGGCAAACGCGTTACAGAGTGCGGTATCATTGCCGACGCCAATCTCGACTGGACAAAATTCAACAGCGCAATGCTCGGCGAAAACAACAACTGGAACAAATTCGACCGAATCAGTGCTCTGCCTCCCCAAGATGGCGTAGGCGTGGTGGATTTGCAAAAGAACAAACTCTTTAAATTCAGGCTCAACAACGGACGATACGTAATGATTAGAGTGCTCAATAGAGACAAGCCTCAGTTCACTAACGCATCGGTAATTACCCTCCGCATATATTTCCAAAGCGGCAAGGCAGGGTAGGGGAGAGCCTACTACGACAACACCTTGGGCAGCTGCTATTTATAATAGTACCTGCCCATTTTTTGTGTGATGTCGCCGTATTGAATGGCATGCTTCGGGCAGCGGTGGATGCATGAAAGGCACTTCACGCAATGCCCAAGCCATTCAGGGCGTTTCTTGGAATCGAGACGAATGTTTTTTTCAGGGCAGCTCTCCACGCACTTTCCGCACGAAACACAATTGAAGTCCGCATAGAACTTCTTGTCGCTCATAGTGAAAGCCATGAAAAGCGGATATACAATCCTGCCTTTCAGGAACGGATGCGTCCCGACGACATAATGGTCGTAAGGCTTGCCCTCCATGATTGCCTCGGCGATTTCCTTCATCTGAACCTCGGCGGCGGCGAGTTTTTGAGCGGCGAGTTCCTCAGAATCAGTCCCGAAGCCCTTCATGACAATATACGTGTTCGGCATCTGAACGGAGCAAACGAAATTGCATTTGAGGCGGTTGTGTTTCCATAACTCCTCCTGCAACTGTTCTCGCGCCTTGCCACAGTTATCGCCACATACGAGTATGCCGTAAACTTTTGAGCCTGAATAGTTTATCTTGACCTTCTTCAAGAAACGCCTCATGCTTTTCGCTAATCCCCACGAATGGACGGGGCACACGAAAACGAGCGTCTCATTGCTATCAACATCGACCGAAACGCCCTTGCCGCCAATTATGTCATCATAATAGTCGGCGATGAACTTTATATTTGAGTCGCCAATCAGCTCGCCGATGCGCTCGGCGACATGCTTGGAGTTGCCTGTACCAGTGAAATAAAAAATCATAATACAATCTTTGATAAAAATAATTGCAAAAGTATAAAACTTCCGCCAAAAAACACTAAATTTGCGCCCATAAATCACACACCACCAATAAAAACACAAATGGCTAACACAAGGACAGCAGTATTCCCCGGTTCATTCGACCCCTTCACTGCGGGGCATGAATCACTGATAAAGAGAGGGTTAGAAATATTTGACAAAATCATCATCGCCGTCGGCGTAAACATGGAGAAAAAAGGCTTCATGCCAATGGAACGCCGCCTCGAACTCATCAAGGACGTGATGAAAGGGGAGAGTAGGGTAGAGGTGAAGACCTACAAGACCCTCACGGCGGATTTCTGTATTGAAAACAACGCCTTCCATATCTTGCGCGGCCTCCGTGCATCGACAGACTTTGAGTATGAACGCTCCATAGCCACGACAAACCGACTTTTGAAACCCAAAGTTGACACCGTGTTCCTGCTCTCGCTGCCCGAATACACAAGCATCAGCAGCTCCCTCGTCCGCGAAATCATCAAATACAAAGGCGACGCCCGCAACTTCCTGCCCGCCGGCATTAACTTTGAATATTACTTCGGCTATAACCCCGAGGAGAATTTTTAATTTTTAATTTTCAATTTTTAATTTTCAATTCATGAATCTTCATCACTGCACAATGTGCCCGCGCAAATGTGGGGCGGACAGAACGACTGACAAACTTGGATTTTGCGGCATTGATCATCATGTCCACATCTCCGACGTATGCGTCCACAAGGGCGAAGAACCCGTCCTCGGAGGCGACAAGGGCGTAATAAACGTGTTTTTCAGCAGTTGTAACCTGCGTTGCGTATATTGTCAGAACTACCAGATAAGCCAGCAAAAGCCTACAAAAAAGGAAATCACAAACAGCCAACAGGCGGCGACGAGGATTGCGCGTTTTCTCTGCAACGGCGACGGCATAAACACAGTCGGCTTTGTATCGCCCACGCATCAGGTTTTCCAGATGCGCACAATCATCGACCTCTTGCGCAAACGCGGTTATAATCCCACAATCATCTATAACACAAACGCTTACGACGACCCCGAAACATTGCGTGAACTTGAAGGCTACGTTGACATTTACCTGCCAGACTACAAATATTCAGACCCCGAACTCGCCGTGCGCCTTTCATCCGCGCCCGACTATCCCGAAAAAGCCCTTGCAGCCATAAAGGAAATGTATTATCAAAAAGGCTCGCGACTTGTACTCAACGATGAAGGCATCGCCGAAAGCGGATTGATAATCAGACACTTAGTGCTGCCCAACAACGTCGAAAACTCCATCAACGCCTTGAAAAACATAGCCTACGACATCTCGCCAAACATCCATATATCCCTGATGTCGCAGTATTATCCTGAATATAAAGCACTTACAATGCCCGACCTCAACCGCAAACTCACCGCCGAAGAATACGACAAAGTTTGTGACGCAGCCGCCGACCTTGGCCTCGTAAAAGGCTGGTTTCAACAGCTCAACAGCAGCGACACCTACCGCCCCGACTTCGCCAAATCCGGCAACCCCTTCGAACAATAATTATTGGAATGCAGGCTGCCAGCCGTTATATTGGAGTGCAGGCTGCCAGCCTGCCCAACAAATAGGGTAGGGCAGCCCCCACTTCAATCACAAACATAATCCACAAAAAAACAAAACCATCACACCCCACAAACCCATCAAAAAACCACTGAAAAAACTAAATCCAAAAAAAAATCCCAAATCCTCATATAATCCAATTTTCCACCCCTATTTAACATAATATTATTATACACATTTTTTCCTCCCAAACAACCGCCAACCAACCATCCGCACAAATCAACCAAAACACGATATTAACATCAAACAATCAGCAAATTCCGAATTAAATCCCACATATAATGAATTATCCCATACATATCACTCAACACATTTTCCCATCATTTTACCTGTCCAAACGGCTCAAACCTTCAGTTATTTAACATAATATTAATTATCTGACAAAATACGGTGGGGGAGTTACGTAGCGATTTTTTTTGGTTTTATGAAAAAAATTAACCAACTTTGTCCCATAAAATTATACGCGTATATGCTGTTTTACTTTAAATATTTCGACAAAACAATCTTTCAATTTTCGTTGCAAAACGGAGATTCAGACACGATATGCAATATCATCAAGGAATCAATCAACCACGAAAACTTAAAACATCTGCCCATAGAGTTTCATGGTGAATTGTCAGAAGAACGGCTTGTAAAATGGCTGAAACACAGAACGATACCAGCAAATAGATATTATGTAAAAAATTTTCTTTCTCGGCTCGGGCTTGCAGAAAACGACCTCTGCGGAATAATTTCTGTAAGCTATGAACTGTCGCTCAATGATTGTTATTGGCTCTGTCCTGAAACCGAGAGCCGTACATTCGACGAGTTGAACCTTTACGACAACAGGTTTTCAACTGTCTTGGGCGCAATTGCTTTTACTGGATACGGCTCATATTTGAAAACTGGATTCCGCTCCTCGCCCGAATTTACAACAAACGGCATGTTGGCAAAGGCATGGCGGCGGCTCGACGGCAAAATTTTGTTGTACAAGTCGGGAACTGTCGGCGCGGCTAATACAGGATTGGAACCATACAGCGAATTTTACGCCTATCAAGTTGCCAAAGCAATGGAAATTAACGCCATACCATACGGTCTCAGCAAATGGAAGGGGCGTTTGTGCAGCACGTGCGAATTGTTCCCGTCCAAAGAATTGTCATTCGTCCCCGCCGGCAACATCATCAAATTCAAGGACATCAACACTTTAATTGGCTACTATCAACAGCAACTTGGCGATAAATTCTACGAAGCTCTCATTGATATGTTTGTCTTTGACGCCATAATCCTCAACCAAGACCGGCATTTGAGAAATTTTGGCTTTATGGTTGACAATCAGACAAATAAAATCGTAGCCCCGGCACCAATTTTCGACAATGGTCTGTCGCTGTTTTGCTATGCAATGGACGACGACATCGCCCATTATAAAAAGTATGTAAAAACCATCCGTCCAGCATTGTATCCCGACTTTATGCAAATGGCAACTCAACTCCTCACCCACCGACAACGCACAATGCTACAGCGGCTTACAAACTTCCATTTCAAGAAACATCCGCGCTACAATCTTCCCGATTCGCGTTTGGAATTTCTTTCAATGTGGGTGCGCGAGAGGGCAAAGGCATTGTTGTCTTAAACTATCCTCTTTTCCTTTTTAACACCACAAACAACTTGGTCTGCCCATTTACTTTTATGGAGCGTTTTTTATATCCTTTGTATTGAAAAACCAAAACAGCATTTGCTGGTGCGGTAATCTTAAAATTGCCGTCAACATCTGTCAATGTGGAGTTGGTCGTGCCTTCTTGCGTTACAGAAACGCCTGAAACAGACTCTATGTCAAATGATTTTTTTCCGACAGGCGGTTTGGTAACATTGGTATATTCCACTACCCTTCCTGTGATTTCTATATTTTGTGCCTTGGTCGTAATTACGCCGAAAATCATCAGCATCAGCACTATAAAAATTTTTTTTGCCATTTTTCTATGATATTAAAGCAAAAGGAGCGACCCTTACAGCCACTCCCTTTGCATATTGTCAAATATCAAAATTCTACATATTGTCAAGGATTTCCTTTACGCGGGCGTTGTTGGCGGTGTCGCCGAGCTTGTAGTAAAGCATCTTGAGGTTTTGAAGCGGGTTGGTCTCCTTCGGGTTTGCCTTGTGGGCCTTCTCAAACCACTCGCAAGATTCCTTCCAACAAGCGTGGATTTCCTTATCCTTTGCTGCTGCCTGGCTGCCGTCCTTGTCCTCAGACATCGGGATTGCGTCCTTCTCAATTTGATAGATTTCAGCTTTGTCATAGCTGAGGATGCCGAGCATAAAGTTGGCGTCGTAGTTGTTGGATTGCTTGTCAAGCATCAACTTGTAGCAATCGGCAGCTTTCTTCTGGTTTGCAAAGAAATCAGCCTTGGTAGCTTCGGCAACTTTCTGTTGTGCAACGATTTCACCTTCAACGCGCTCCTTCTCCTTGGGATTATTGCGCTGACGGAACGCCTCCTTTTTGAGTGCCGAAATC
>ODAI013158153.1_pt1 | contig 128667 bp, 99 predicted proteins | sample 1539321 | NCBI WGS metagenome assembly ODAI01 (sample SAMN02144231, study PRJEB22623) | gut metagenome | biome: sheep rumen | host: Ovis aries | place: New Zealand
CAAAGCCCTCGAATATTACAGGCTCGCCGAGGCGCAAGGCCCTGACAATCTTGGCATTGCAACAACCATTGGGCGTTGCCTGCTCGAATTGGAAAATTATGCCGAGGCGTTGAAGTATTATTATAAGGTGGAATATCTCGACACCAAAAATACCAAGGTGCTCGCGCCCATCGCGTGGTGCAACTATTCCACGGGCAAATATGACCAGTCGTTGAAATATTGTTTTAAGTTGATAGCCGTCGATCCCTGCCCCGAAATCCACGTACTTGCCGGACACAATTGCCGCAAACTTGGCGAACTTAAGGATGCCGTGGAGCATTACAAAAATTCTATCGGTTGCAAGGATTACACCATCCAGGACCTCGAAGAAGCCATCGCCGCCGATTATAAGGACGACGACGGCAAGGACGTGAGCGCAGATAATAGCCTGATAATCGACTATATTAAGTATTCGTTGAAGTAATTGAAGTAATTGAAGTAATTGAATAATTGCATAAAAATTCTTTTGGTGAATATTTAATTAATAGCTATCTTTGCGCGGTTAAAATAAGCTATATGTCGTCGCAAATAGAAAGTAGATTTTTTAGAAATATTATATCCTTATTCCAATCAGCAGCCTGTCGTCAAGCTGCTCGAAAGTTTCAGTCCAACTGTCCATCACACCGATGAATTTTTGTATCAGTTCGTCCATTGTCAATTGATGGTTTTCGGCAATAAAATCAGACAGCTGTTTGATATTGAATTTGCGCATATTTGGACCGCCAATCTGGTCGATTATACCGTCCGAAAATAGATATACAGAATCGCCGGGATTGATTTCGGTGGTGATGGTCGTAAAATGCTCCCTTTCGCGGATATTGTTGCCGATGGAATTGGTGTCGCCTTTCAGCCTTTTAATCTCGCCATTGTGTTCTATGAGCGCGCTCTGGTTTGCGCCGCCAAAATACATCGTGCCACCCTCTGGCGGGAATACTATTATCGTCATCTCCATACCGTCGTCCACGATTTTCTTGGGGTCGGTGTTGTTTTTATTGAGAGTGTTTTTGATAATGACGCGCATCTTGTCCAATATTTCGCCGGGTATCACCGCGCAGTCGGTACATTCGAGCTGGTTGATGACGTCTTTCAATGCGCCCACGCCGAGCATGCAGAGCATTGCGCCCGGTATGCCGTGCCCAGTGCAGTCGGCGGCTACTACCATCTTGTGCCCATTGACGGTAGATGAATAATACCAGTCGCCGCTCACGATGTCGCGTGGCCTGTAATATACAGAACTATCAGGAAACATCTCCTTGACCTTTGCGGCGTTGCCTATGGTTTCCGATTGTATCATTGATGCATATTCCACGCTGTCAACAATGATAGACTGTGCGTCGGCTACCGCTTGCAACTGCTTGATATATTCTTGGCTGAGGGCGGCTCTCGTGTCGTTGTTTGCTTTGAGTAGTCGGTTGGTGTGTCGGCGGCTGTACAGCATTATGCTGATGAGCGCGGTCATTACCACAACTGCCGCTATCGCCAGCGACATCAACGCAAATGAAAATCTCTGTCGCGATTGTTCGGTCTCCAAGAGTTGATGCTGCTTCTTATTGTAGATGTCGTATTCGTGTCGGGCGTTGTATAGCTCGGTCTGCGCCGTAAAATTGGATATGCGTTTCATGGTCTCGTCGTCGAGGCTTTTTTTCACAAACTCCATGTGGCGTTTGCTACATTCAAATGCGCGTCGGTAGTCGCCGATTGCATTGTAACACATCGACATCAGGCGGTAACATTCGCCGAGTTGCACTTCGTGTTTGCCGTCGGAGAATTTTGGGATGATAGATTCTATTGCGGGCATTGCGGCGGTATAATTGCGTCTAAATATGTAAAATTGTATCTTAATCATCTCCGATTGGAGGTTTTGCTGGACGTAATGGTCGTTGTAAAAATCGCGTCTGTATAGTTCGATGCAATTGTCGCAGCTGTCGGCGAAGTCGTTGCGGTGCATGATATAGGCGAGCTTGATGTAGCAACGTGCAAGCCCTATGAGGTTTTGTGCGTAGGTCTTGGAAGCTTCGGGTTTGCGCTTGAGGAGAAGCGCGGCTTTCACAAACTGTTTTTTTGCGTTGAGCAGGGTGTCGATGGTTACAATAGTAGCCGTCTCAAAAAATTGCAGAGAAGTGCTGTTTGCCAATTTGTGGAGCGTCGCGCCGGTCTCTATCGTATCGTTGACGGCTTCCGCCAAATGTAATGCCTTGTAATACAATTCTTTTGCCTTGCTGTATAGACCCATTTCCTCGTATGTGTCGCCCATGCGACTAATAGCCCAGCTCAGGTGTGAAGTGTCGCAGAGGTTGGCGTAGAGGTCGGCGGCTTGTCTAAAATTGTCCCAACTCTCAAAATATTTGCCAATGCCCTGGTAACAAAGTCCGAGGTTGCAGTATGTCATTGCCGCCTGTTTTTTGTCGTCGATATTGAGAGCGATGAGAAGTTGCTGCTGGTACATTATGATGGCGGTATCGAATATTTCGCAGGAGGAATATGCCCAGGCGATATTGTCGAGCGCGTGTGCGATAACGCGCTTGTCGCCGAGCCGTTGTGCGATATTGTAGGCGGAATCGGCATATTTGCGCACTTCGGCGGGGTCGTAGGTATTTTCGGCAAGACGAAGGCAACGCTCCGCCTCCTCGATGTCCGGCTCTTGTGCGTGGGCTGCGAGGGCGAGAGTCAATGCTAATAATATGTGTAATATCTTCGTCATCTTGAAAATGGGGTTTAGGTTTCTGTTGTAATCCTTACCGACACCGCCGTAACGTCCTCCGACTGCCTTCTTTTGGCTAAAATGTCGTCTATGGTTTTTCGTTGTTCGGCGGGCTGCATCGTCGAAAGTTTTATGCAAAAGTTGTCGGTCTGTTGCGTTATTGAGAGCATCTCCCTTCGTGTGGATGCCGAATACGCTATCACAAAATCGCCGTCGTGAATGTCGTAGTTGGTATCGTCGGTTTGGTTGCCTTTCATTACTATCGGCTGTCCGTCCTTGATGAGCATCGCGTTTTGATTGATGCTTGCAAATTTGATTCTGTTTCTTACGAATACGCACAACGACACACCCGCATCGTTGCTGAGCGCGGCTGTGGGCAGTTTTGATTGTACGGTGCGGAGTATTGCCACTGGCGACACCGGCGACATCGGCGACAATTGTCCCATAGTGTCTTTGAGCGTATTGAGGGTAATCATAGCCACAAGCGCACCCGGTACGCCGTGCCTTGCGCTGCCTCCTACGGCGAGTATTTTTTTCCTGCCGATGCCCGCCGCCCAGTACCAATCGCCGCTTACGAGTTCGCGTGGTTGGTAGTATGCCATTGCGCCCGGAAATACGGTCTGCAATTCGTGGTCGCTGCATATTGTGGCGAGCTGTATGCGGCGTGCGTATGTCATGCTCTGAAGTATCTTTTTGTGCTTGTCGGCGAGTATTTCTTTTTCATTGAGAATCATCTCGTTTTGCGCTTTGATTTCCTCGCGGTGCATGGAGAGTTTTTCGTTGGTCTTGCGGGCGTTGCGGAGCATCAGGATTATTACAATTATGATTACCGAGATGGCTGCAATGCATATCGAAACGGCAGTTGCTATTTTTTGGAAATGTTGCCGGGAGGATTCGAGTTCAGTGTCCGCCAACTTCCTTTCGTAAAGCAGCATTTCGTTTTCGTGTTCTACGCTTGTGCGCGCATCAAAAGCCGCCGCCTCTGCCGCCGCCTGCGCATTTATTTTTTTGCGGTTGATTTGTTTGTACAATTCAATGTATTTGTACGCATTGTAATGGTCGCCAATTTTTTGGTAAGTCTTGTACAACAATTCATATATAATGTTGTCGTAGTAGGAATATCCTTGTTGATGCGTCATCTTTAGCACATTGTCCAGCTCCGAAAGCGCGCCATTGTAGTCCTGTTGCGCGTATTTCAGTTGGATGAGGCTGATGCTTGTCCAATATTCGGCGTCAGGGATGTCATTGTTTTTGGAATATTCTGTGATTTTGCCATAATAATAAGCCACCGAATCCGCATATCTTTTTGCGCCTGTATTTTCGCGAAGGCGTGTGTATAGCGTAATCAGATTGCAGTACGTGTCGATGAGCCTTGCATCATAGTAGCCGTCGAAGTCGACTATCCTCCCTATGTAGCTCTCTGCGAGCCGTCCCCAATGTATGCCCGTCTTGATGTTTGTGGTATCGTCGTTGTTGTAAGTGAGCGACAATAATGAGGCCGAATTTCCCATTTCGCCGTAGTTGTTGGTCATAGTGCTGAGTTTCAACGACTTGTGCGCCGTCTCTTGCGCCTGTACAAACATGTCGTTTTCTATGTACATATTTGCAATTTCGTTGTAACAATTGCAGATTGTGGCAGTGTCGCCGCTTTTTTGCGCCATTTTAAGGCTGTTGTACAGGCATTTCCAGGTTTCGGTGGTGTTGTTGAGTCCGAAGTGGCACTGGCTCATGTTGCTGTAGCAGACGCACATAGAGCCGTATTGCTCCATTTTTTCGTATATTGCGATTGCCTTTTGGTACAATGTGATGGCATCGTCGTATTTTTCTGAGTAGCAACTCGCCCAGCCGGCATATTGGTACAATTTTGCCAATATCGACGAATCTTTTTCGGTACATAGCATTATGCCTTCGCTTGTATATTTAATCACGGTGTCCACATTGTTGGATGTGTCTGCAATTTCATAACATAACCTTAGCCGCGCCTGTTGAGATGTGGTGCCGGCTTTGTCAACGTCCTGACCGACAGCTATTTGTGCTATCGTATGCAGTATTAGCAATGTGATGGCAAGTTTGTGCATTTTGCATTTGATATAGTTTTCGCAAAGATAAAAAAGAATATCAAATATGCAAAACAGTATTGCTGCAAAAAAAAATACAATAAATTATTCGTTGCAAAAACCTCTATGAATGAAACTGTTACGTATCGAGTGTATTAATTTTTGTAAAAAAAGAATTAAAAAAAGTTGTCAGAATCAAATGTATTATCTACCTTTGCAACGGCTAATGAATGGTGGAGACTTCCGCCGCAGACTGCTTGACAATGGCAGTCGAATTTGTCCCTTAAAAATGACAACATTGACCCAATTCCGCAAGGAACCGCATAACGGCTTGACCGTGAGCACTGAACAGAAAGTAAGTGTCAATTCCGAGAGGGAGAGTATCCAAATCGGGAAGTCGGTCTTCTACACTCTCTTACCTAACGTCCGTTATTGGTTTCCCATCCGCGCAACGCATCAACGAGCACAAAAGGTTTATGATCAACTTGTCGCACTCAACGACGACAACATCGAGCCTTATCTCCCGTTGCTCCGTCACATCGAATATTCCAACGAAGATTTCAAAAATCCCACTCAATATGCCGAGGACAAGCCCCTCGACAGCGGTCTGCTTTTTATGCGCAGTACCGTGGGCGACTTCAAATCTCTATTGAAATATCCGACACAATTCCCCGGCCTTACGCCGTATTACAATCACTTCTACACCAACGAGTTTGGCAAAAACGAATTTCTCGTTGTGCCTGACGCTCAGATGAATAGTTTTAAAATCATCGTAGAATCCGGCAATCAAAACATCATCGTAGATCAAACCGAAATTCCGTCTTTCATTGCTGGCGACCGCGTCGTCGTAATCGGTGGTCCATTCGCAGGAGTTGAGGGCGTGGTGATGAAGTACAAGCATCAAAAACGGGTGTTTGTGGAGCTGCAGGGAGTCGGAAGATATGCGACGGCGTATGTGCCGGGGGCGTGGATAAGGAGGGTTGAGAATGCATAATGCATAATTCATAATTCATAATTGGGCGTCCGCATCGAAAAAAGATTTGGCAGTATTAAATAATTGTTTTATATTTGCGAGCGTTAAACAATAATACAAGATTATGTTAGCGGAAAAGACAAAGACAAGGCAAAATTTTTATGTAAGATTCGAGAACACCAAAGAGAATCTTGCACTGCTTGCCTATTTGCAAACGCTAAAAAATCAAAAGTTTGTCGTTTTTAATTCTCCAACAGAGGTTACCAATTCCGAAAAAGAGCATATCAGATTAAATGCCGAAATAGACAAATTAAGCCAATTAAAAGCGGGCTGGGACGGTTTTGAGGCATTGAAACCAAATATAAATGCGATAAACCAAGCGGAAGCCATTGTGTCGATGCTATCCGAAAAAGTGTTGAAATACTGCGCTTTGTTTCCGTCAAACGATTCAAGTGTGTATTTGCAGGGCAACTTCCCGAAAGGTGGTTTCGCAGCATATTTTAACGGAGAACGTTTTTCATACTTTTTGAAAGGTGAAAAATACAAAAGCTCTGCCGCCGATATTGAGTTGAACGACAAGATTATTTCAAAAATTGAAAATCAAATCTGCAAAAATTTAATATGAGGACAACCCCTGAAATAGATTACGATGCAGATAAGATTGGCAGCGAGGAGACATTAATTCGTCTGCTATGCTCTCCGTTATTTTACAATGAACAGACTAAACAGGTAAACATTGATGCGTTTGATTTGCGGATGTTAGGCAAACGCCCCGAAACATACGTATCTCTCGGCAGAAAATCTGAACTTTTAGACGAGGATAAATACAAACAATTTATTGAAAAAGGTTTTCGCATTTGGAATAGTAAGAAAACAGATAAATATTACGGGTACGGCGAATTTCAAAGTTCTCAGGCATTGTCAATAAGCGACGCTATCGAAATCAATCCATTAAAAGGAGACGACAAGGCACACGTTGGAATGTTTTATGCCAAAAACGACAAAGAATATTTTGCCGGACCACTGCCCAAAAATAACCCCGAAATTTTGGAAATGCTTTATGACTTAGCACAAATGCTGAGCAATAAAGTAACGAAGATATGACATCATCATCTTCTAATACTACAAGAATAGCGAAAAATACGCTGCTTCTATATTTCCGTATGCTCCTGACGATGGGAGTGTCGCTGTACACAAGTCGCGTGATACTCAACGCATTGGGAGTAGAAGATTACGGAATCTATAACGTTGTTGGCGGAGTGGTGGCGATGTTCGGAATATTAAGCGGCTCACTATCAAGCGCAATAAGCAGATTCATAACATTTGAACTCGGCAAGGGAGATATTGACAAACTTAAAAGAATATTTTGCACATCAGTAAACATCCAAGTAATTCTAATTGCGATAATTACCATTTTGATGGAGACCATAGGCATTTGGTTTCTTAACAACAAAATGGTAATTCCCGAAGGAAGACTTGCCGCCGCAAATTGGGTGTTTCAATTTTCAGTAATAACATTTGCACTTAACCTTCTTAGCGTACCTTACAATGCCGTAATCATCGCCCACGAAAAAATGTCGGCGTTTGCATACATAAGCATAGTTGATGTCACGCTGAAACTAATTGTTGCGTTTATAATTGCTTATAATCCATTTGACAAACTCGTTTATTACGGATTGCTGATAATGATTGTGGGATTGATTAACCGAATGATGTATGCGATATATAGCAAAAGGCATTTTGAGGAGGCAACTTACAGGTTCGTTTTTGACAAAGGATTGATGAAGGAGATGTTTGGATTTGCGGGGTGGAGTATGTTCGGAACTTCTTCTGCAATTTTACGTGATCAAGGCGGTAATCTTTTAATCAACATTTATTTTGGCCCGGCTGTGAATGCAGCACGAGGTATTGCAATGCAGGTAAATACCGCCATTTTAAGTTTTGTTAACAGCTTTACGACGGCAGTAAATCCGCAAATTACAAAAAATTACGCCTCTGGAAATAAAGAATGTATGCTGAAACTCGCTTTTCAGAGTGCGAAATTTTCTTTTTTTATTATGTGGATTATTTCGTTGCCAATACTAATAACGACACCGTTTTTATTGAATCTATGGTTAGTGGATGTGCCAGAACATACTGTTAATTTTGTAAGATTGGTAGTTGTATTTTCAATGAGTGAAGTGTTACAAAACTCGTTAATCACCATGCTTTTAGCCACAGGCAAAATAAAAACATATCAATTGATTTTAGGAAGTTGTCAAATGTTGAATTTGCCTATAAGTTGGTTTTGCTTATACCTTGGAATGGCATCAGAAATTGTTTTTGTCATAGCAATAATCATATCAATTGTTTGTGAAATGATACGGGTTTTTATGGCACAAAAAATGGTTGGCTTACCAGCACGCCGTTTTTTGATAAACGTTTATTTTAGGGTGTTGGTTGTTGCGATACTATCTATAATTGCTCCTTTTTTTATTGGATTTAGATTTGATGAACTAACAATTGTTCCTTTTGTGATTCTTGCCGTAATTTCTGTAATAAGTGCTATGACATTCATATATTTTGTTGGTTGCGACAAACACGACAAAGTTGTTATAGCGACACAATTCGTCAAAATAAAAAACAAATTTTTTAGATGATTGACATAAAAGACAAGCACGATTGCTGTGGTTGCACGGCGTGTTCAAGTGTCTGTCCGCAAAAGGCTATTACTATGAAGCCTGACGACCTTGGGTTTCTGTATCCTAAAGTTGATAAAACAAAATGTACAAATTGTGGGTTGTGCGACAAGGTTTGTGCATTCAATGATAATTACGACAAGTCATTAAACATTTCTGAACCAATTGCATACGCTGCAAGACACAAGAATATGCCTGAAATGATGAAAAGTCGTAGCGGTGGAGCATTTGCTGTTTTGTCTGATTATATATTGGGAAATGGAGGTGTCGTTTACGGTGCAGGTTACGAGGGGCACTTTGTTGTTAAACATAAGCGAGCTACCACAAAAGAAGAAAGAGATGAATTTCGTGGTTCAAAATATGTACAAAGCGATTTATCTGGGATTTTCCAACAGATAAAAGAGGACTTAAAAGAAGGGCTGAATGTGTTGTTTTCTGGGACACCGTGTCAAACAGCGGGTCTCAATTCTTTTATAGGAAAAGCATTGAGACAAAATTTGTATCTTGTTGACATTATTTGTCATGGTGTTCCTGGGGCATACGTATGGCGAGATTATCTAGCATATCTTGAAAAAAATTACAAAAAAGAAATAATTACAGTAAATTTTAGAGACAAAGAGCGTTTCGGATGGAAAACACACTTTGAAACGATTAGTTTCAAAGGATTTGACACTCCAAAAAGTTTTGACAATTATGCATACATATTCAATTCCTGTGCAACGTATAGGCTATCATGTGGAATTTGCCATTATACGAATTTAGTCAGACCTTCTGATATAACTATTGGCGATTTTTGGGGCATAGAACGCATAGATTCAGAATTCGGTGCGGACAACAAAGGTTGTTCTCTTGTGTTGTGCAATACAGAAAAAGGAAAAAAATTTTTTGAAATTGTAAAACATCAAATGAACACTATCAATGCTCAACTGAAAAACGTTATGCAACACAATTTGTATAAACCAGCACTTTTGCCAAAATATAGGATAGATTTAGAAAATGACTATTCAAAACTCGGTTTTGAAAAAACGATGAAGAAATATGGATTGCTTGGAATAAAGAAATCAATAATAATTGAAAAGAAACAAGCAAAGCGTTTTGTCAAGAAAGTAATTAAAAACGTCTTTGGCGAAAAAGCTGTTGAAAAGGTTAAAAAAATTATAAAAGTATAATGTCACATCCTATAAAATACTTTTTTCCCATACATCTTGACGGAGGCAATCGCGGATGTGAGGCAATTGCAAAAGGGACAATAGATATATTCGGTTTTAAACAAGATGAATATATCGGCCTATGTACTGATGTTCAGTTGGATACAGAATTAGGATTAAATTCGATTTGCACTTTGCAAAAAAAGAACAAAATCGGATTGTTCAAAAGAGGAATTAACAAAATACGTCGAATATTGTGTGGTGATGCCGTTGCAAACCAAGCAAGGTATGAAATGGATTACGACAATTTTCTCCAACAAATTTCTCCTTCTGATGTTTGTCTGATAACAGGCGGTGATATGTTGTGTTATGGCAACAATCAACTGAACTATATCGTTAATAAGCTTTCAGCGCAAAAGAAATCCGTTGTACTGTGGGGATGTTCTTTCGGCAAGGAAAACCTAACTCCTGAAAAACAGGAAACATTGACAAAATTCACGGCGATTACAGCAAGGGAAAGTCTGACGTATGACTATCTGGTAAACGACTTGAAACTTAAAAATGTAAGTTTGTTTCCTGACCCTGCGTTTGTGTTGCAACCTTCGCCAATTGAACTACCCGAATATTTTGACGAAAATGTCGTTGGAATAAATATCAGCAATTTTGTCAACAAAGATTCTATGAAAGCGAACGTTTTCTTTCGACACTTTACTGATTTAATTGATTATGTGCTCAATAATACTGAATCGACTATCGTGTTGATACCGCACGTGTTTTGGCACGGTCAAGATGATAGGGAAGTGTGCAATATGGTAAAAGAAAGGTTTGCAGCAAACAATCGTGTAAAAATATTTGATGCCGAGCATCTTAATTATTGTCAAATACGATACGTAATATCCCAATGTGTATGTTTCATTGGAGCTCGTACTCATTCAATGATTTCTGCATATTCCACTTGTACGCCAGCGTTAGCGTTGGGCTACTCTATAAAATCCAAGGGTATAGCCAAGGATTTGGGATTAGATGAAAGATTGGTTGTCGATTATCGGTCGGTAACTAGCGCCGATGATTTGAAAGAGAGATTCAAGTATCTTGTTGACAATAAGGAGACAATAAAAAAACATTTGGAAACAATAATGCCGGAGTATGTCAAGAAGGCGTATGAGGCGAGAATGATTATCTAAATAATTATATGTTAAGCAATATCTATATTGGTATTTATGCCTTATTATGGATTTTCATTACAGTTTTGTATATTTACAAGACCAAAACAATTGGCATTGGAGGTTTATTACTTATAATCTATTCCGTATCATCATTAGCTTCAATATTCTACTTCAATGCTTTGGATGGCGTATTACATGGAAATATGATATCCATTGAATTTGCACCATTAATTTTTTTGTTTATTTGCTTGAATATATGTATGTTACCTATATATATACATTCTAAACAACTTGCAAAATTAAAAGTAAGAAGAGAATCTTCGAGGATAATGTCATTTTTTAAAATATTGTTGACAATACTTGCTCCAATAATTATTGAAGCTTTTTTGGAAATGTTGTATGTCGCTTCAAAAATTAATCCTAATGAATTGTCTGACATATATGAATCTGAAAATAGGAATATTGTATTTCCATTTGTTGGAGAATATACGACAGGTATATGTAAACGATTGCAATTTATTTGGCCCATCTTTTTTTTCGTTTTCTTGGAAAACAAGAAAGACAGAATCTATGCTTTTTTGGCATTAATGGCTTATTTTGTAATTGTTTTGTATTCTTATGCTAATGCAGGTAGGGTTGGAATTGTAAAGTTAATTTTTACATTCATTCTTGTATTTATTCTATTTAGAAACAATATAGATACTGTAATGCGTAAAAAAATATTAAAACGAGGGTTAATAATATTTTTATTTTTCGTTCTGATGCTCGGATTAATTACCGTTTCAAGATATGGAGCATCAAATATGAGGTTGGATATTGTCGCATGGATAAGTTTATATTTAGGAGAAGCCCCCATTAACTTTTCTCAATATCTATGGACAGTGAATAACACAATGGAAGGAGACAACATGTTCAGTATGGCTAAAACATTAATAGGAATGGATGCAATCACTGATTTGACTTTACGTCGAGAACATTGGACATCGATTTTAGGAATACCCAATAACATTTTTTATTCATGGATTGGTGATGTATATTTAGATATCGGAAGAAGTTTGACTTTATTTTTCTGTGTTGTGTTCTGTTTCTGTTTAGAAATGTATATTCGAAAAATTATGCAACAGAAATCTTATAATTTATTTTCTATCTTAATAATGTCTATGATTCTGTTGGTTTTTATGTTTGGATTTATGTATTTCCCATACAAAGTATATGGCTTTCAGATTCTTATTGTGTCTAATGTTGTTTTTCTCCTTATTTGTCAATTTATTAATCGAAAGTATAAATAATTTCATAAATTATCAACTATGAGCAAACCGAAAATTATTGCCTTCTATCTGCCACAGTTTTATCCCGTCGAAATCAATGACAAATTGTACGGCAAGGGGTTTACTGAGTGGAGAAATGTTGCAAATGCGAAACGATTGTATCCTGGTCATTACCAGCCTCATATTCCAGCTGATTTGGGGTTTTATGATTTACGTGTTGACGAAACGCGTGAGGCTCAAGCAAAATTGGCCAAAGAACATGGTGTTTATGGCTTTTGCTATTGGCATTATTGGCTTGGAAATGGTGTGGAATTCTTGGAAAAACCAGTTCAAGCAATCATGCGAACAAGAAAACCTGATTTTCCATTCTGTCTTGCATGGGCTAATCACGACTGGAAATCAAATGCGTTTTTCGCCAGGAATGCCAAAACCGTAATAAAACAAGAGTATCCTGGTGAAGATGACTATGTAAAGCATTTTTACTCCGTTCTGCCGTGTTTCAAGGACGAGCGTTACATCAAGGTGGACGGTAAGCCTGTTTTTATGATTTATCAACCCACTGTTCATAAAGATATACCTATTCTTATCAACTTATGGCGTAAGTTGGCAATTGAAAATGGGCTGGAAGGGATGTACTTCATTGGACATTTGAACAATGATGTTCAAGACGTTACGAAAAATGACGTGTGGTCTGTTGGTGTCGATGCAATAAATACAGAAAACATACATACGTGGATGAAACATCGTTCGAAATTCAGGTACTATTTCTTCAGGATATTTGAAAAAATTTTTAATTTTCCTCGAATCATTCCCTATAAAAAAGCGTTAAAGTATTTTATTGCTGATGATGTAAGGGAAGAAGACATATTTCCATCAGTAATTCCAAACTGGGATAATACGCCAAGAAGGAAAGGCAATGGTGTCGTCTTCACAGGCTCTTCCCCCGATTTGTTCAAAGAACACTTGCAAAATACGCTAAATGTGATTAAGGACAAACCTGACAATCGGCAAATAATATTTCTCAAAAGTTGGAACGAATGGGCTGAAGGCAACTATGTTGAGCCTGATATGAAATATGGATTGGGTTACCTTGAAGCAATCAGAGATGTATTATCAGAATATGGCAAACACTAACGCCCTCATCTTTGCCGGTGGCGTTGGCAACCGCATGAACTCGCTTGCCAAGCCTAAACAGTTTCTCCAACTTTACGGCAAAGAAATCATCATACATACTTTGGAGAATTTTCAGAACAACCCGAATATCGACGGCATTGTCGTGGTCTGCAAGGACAATTGGATTGACTATCTGAAAAAGCTCCTCAAAAAATACGACGTCGATAAGGTGAAATGGATTGTGCCTGGCGGAGAAACTGGTCAACTCTCAATTTACAACGGACTTTGCAAACTTGAAAAACACACCGAAGAAGATTCGATAGTTTTGGTGCACGACGGCGTAAGACCTTTCGTTAGCGACAAACTGATAGATGACTGCATTGAAAGTGTCAAAAAGTTTGGATCGGCTATAACAGTTGTTCCTGCAATTGAAACGATTGTATCAATCGAGAATGGTGAAATTCAGACTATTACTGACCGTAGCAAATGTTATCATGCAAAAGCTCCGCAATGCTTCATTCTTGGTGAACTCATTGCTGCACATCGCAAAGCGTTGCAAGAAAATCTTACCAATATGATTGATTCTGCCTCGTTGATGAAATACTATGGACATTCATTGCACACTGTTTCTGGCAATTACGACAACATCAAAATCACTACACCGACAGATTTCTACACGTCACGTGCGTTGTATGAAGTCAGGGAAAATCAACAGATTTTTGGATTATGACTAAATTTGAAATTCTTGAAGAGGATTTTTTGTCGTTGAAAAAATCCTTTGACTTTTCGTTGCTGAAAAATTCAAGAGTCTTTGTTACTGGTGCTACCGGACTTCTTGGAAGTCAGATTCTATTGTTTTTGGATTATCTGAATCGCACCGAAAACTATTCGATGACACTATTCGGGCTTATTCGCAATATTGATAAAGCCAAAAAAGTTTTCGGCAAAAGTATTAAAAACATAACTTTCATTACTGGAGATGTTCTGAAACTACCCGAAATTTCGCAACAAATCGACTACATAATCCACGGAGCAAGCGTAACTTCGTCATTGGATTTCGTGAGCAAACCCGTTGAAACAATTGACACAGCAATTAACGGCACGATGAATATTATGCGTTTTGCTCAATCAAAAGCCGTAAAATCGATGGTTTACTTGTCAAGTATGGAAGTGTTTGGAATCACTGACGGCAAAGGCAAAGTAAGCGAATCTGATTATGGATATATTGATATTTTGAGTACGCGCAGCAGTTATTCAGAAAGCAAACGTCTTTGCGAATGCTTGTGCCATAGTTTCGCCAAAGAGTTTTCGTTACCTGTGAAAATTACACGTCTTACTCAAACATTGGGGGTGGGAATAGACTACAATGACACACGCGTTGCGGCACAATTTGCTCGTGCTGTGATAGAAGGACATGACATAGTTCTGAAAACTACCGGAGCGACCAAACGACCAGTAATCTATACCTCAGATGCAATTTCAGCAGTATTGACGGTATTGCTGAAAGGCACTGATGGTCAGTCTTATACAGCTGCCAACGAAGATACTTTTTACAGTATTCGCGAAACGGCAGAAATGATTGTTTCAGAAATTGCAAAAGACAAAATAAAACTTGTTTTTGACATCAAAGGTGTTTCAAAGGAGTATGCGCCTGATTTGAATCTAAATCTAAACACAAATCTTTTACGCTCGTTAGGCTGGTCGGCGAAAATCGGACTCAAAGAGGCGTATGAAAGAATGATTAAAAGTATGAGGTAATATGCTTACAGAAGTTGCCATAAAAATAGTAAGGTCATGTATGAAATTGTTTTGTCTATTTCCAATTAGACAAAATAGGATTATTTTCAACAGCCAAAAAGGTACTCAATATGCTTGTAATCCTCGGTATATTTTTGAATATCTTGTAAAAAAATATGGAGATAAGTTGCAATATATTTGGGTGTTGCAAAAGCCGCCACAAACCTTGTTGAACTTATCAAACGTTAAGTTCGTTTCGTATAATAGTTTGCGATATTTTTATTATCAGATGACATCAAAAGTCATAGTAGCCAACATCCCAAGTCCATGTTACATACCAAAGCGAAAAATACAATTTATGATTGACACTTGGCATGGGGGTGGCGCGTATAAGAAAGTTGGCATTTCTGTTCCTAAACAAGAATCATTGCTAAGTTACTCTGTTGGAAAAATAAAAACATTGGATGCCTCTGATAACACAAAGTGGGAATTGAACAAAGCTTATTACAATGCGCTTGATACAAATGTTTTTCTGTCGAGTTGTAGGGGGTTTACAGAGGCAATGAGCCAATCGCAAATGATTCCGATAGAAAACTATTTGGAGATTGGTATGCCGAGGAATGATATTTTTTTCGGTGATTATTCAAACATTGCAACAAAAGCAAAACAGAAATTAGGTATTGGCCTTGATAAAAAAGTTATCTTGTTTGCGCCAACATACAGAGGAAGTGTCAAGCAACAGCGATTTGAAATGTGCTTGGACATAGAGAATTGTATTTCTGCCGCACGTAACAAATGGGGTGGCGACTGGGTATTCGTTTTCAGGATGCATATTTTCAGTAATTCGCTGGATAAAGAAAAAATCCCCGATCATGCTGTTAATGCCTCCCAATATGACGAAATGCAAGAATTACTATGCATGGCAGATGTCTTCATTACCGATTATTCGTCTTCACAGTGGGATTTTGCATTGACGGGAAAACCTGGATTCCTTTTTACTCCCGATTTGGATTATTATCTGCACGAAGACAGAGGTTTTTATACACCAATTGATGAGTGGGCATTCCCGTATGCCAAATCTAATGAGGAGTTGTGCGAGTTGATTAGGTCTTTTGACGACGCAAAACACAAACTAAAAGTTCAAAGGCATTTGGATTTACTTGGTTCAGTGGAAGATGGTCATGCAACGGAAAAAACGTGTGATTTGATAATGAAACAAATGACAATATGAGGGACGGGAAATTAGATTTTTTTAAAAGTTTGCTAATTTGGAGTGTCGTCTTGGGACATTGTATAAATGCGTTATGTCCTAATGGTAATGCATTGCATCCGATATTAAGGACATTCGATTTGCCTATGTTCATGTATATTTCAGGTTTCCTTTTGAGAAGTAGTATTGAAAGATACGATTGGAAACAATTGGTATTGAACAAGATCACCAACATTATTTTCCCTGCGATAATATGGTCTGGCATTTGTTTTATACTTGGAGATAGATGCTTTTATTATTTTCTATGGGCAGTTTTTGCAAGTTCTGTAATTGTTACAATGACAAATGCTGTTTGCAAAAATAATAACGCAAAGATTACTGTATTGATTATAGTGGCATTTTTATTCCATTTTGTCCCCAAAAACATTGTTAACATATCATTTTTATTTCCGTTTTTCATAATCGGTTATTTTAGCCAAAATATTTCAAGAATTGGTTTTGTAAAAGGATTTGTTTCCTTGATAATATTTGTTTTATTACACATATTTGTATGGGATGGCTCGTATGCAATATGGAATACAGGAGGATATGTATTATCTAATCCAACTTTTATGATAAAAGCAGTGCTATTGCGTTTAGTGATAGGTGTAGTGGGTTGTTATACAGTTGTATTTTTATTTGGACATTTTTACGACCATTTTAATACATTAAAGGTTATTAAAATATTTGAGACTATTGGGAAATATACACTGTCCATTTATTTAATTCAGCATATTTTAGTAGAAATGTTTTTACCAAAGTTGATTGATTATTTAGGAATCAATATAAACCAAAACATATTTTATGACTATATTGTCGTACCGATAACATCTTTTGGTTTCCTTATAATAATGTATTGGATTGTCAATTTGTTGAATAAATCTGAATATACTAAATGGTTGTTTGGTATTAGAATCAATTTAAATAAAAATAATCATTAGATTTATTTGATATTCTATGCTTCTACTATCACCGCTTCACATATTTGAAACTCATTCTGCACTTACTTCCATCCCATCCGGCAAATTCCTCATCAATACCATCAACGCACATTCATACAATGTTGCTCAGAAGGATGATGATTTTGCAGCCGCACTCAAAAATGGAGATTATCTTATTCCTGATGGTGCAAGTATTTTGGGCGCGTGCAGGTTTTTGAAAGCGATTTCAAGACCAAAGGAACGTATTTCTGGCTGGGATTTGTTTGCTTTTGAGATGAATCGTCTCAACGAAAAGGGTGGCAAATGTTTCTTTATGGGCAGTAGTGAAAAAGTACTATCACTTATTAAACAACGTGCCGCAACAGATTACCCAAATATTGTTGTAGAAACATATTCGCCTCCATACAAACCTGAATTTTCAGATGAGGACAACCAAAAGATTATCAATGCTATCAACAGCGCCAATCCTGATTTACTTTGGATTGGAATGACTGCGCCTAAACAAGAAAAATGGGCCTACAAGCATTGGAACGAATTGAATATCAAATGCCATTGCGGCACAATAGGTGCGGTTTTTGACTTCTTTGCTGGAACATATCAACGTGCTCCCGAATGGTGGCAAAAACATTCTTTGGAATGGCTTTATCGCCTTATCAAAGAACCCAAACGCATGTGGAGAAGGTACTTGATAGGCAATCCATTATTTCTGTGGAACATCTTAAAAGAAAAATTTTCACAGAACCCATCAAATTAATTTGCTATATTCAATTTGGTTTCTTATCTTTACGCCGTAATAGGATTGACGTATATTTATGACATACAAATCGCTCGACATAGCAAAGACTCTGATACTTATGGCGCAGGAGGATGGAGGTCGGGGCGGTGAACGGCTCACCAACCTCAAACTTCAAAAGCTCTTGTATTATGCACAAGGATACCATCTTGCTGCATTGGGTACTTCATTGTTTGAGGACGCTATCGAGGCGTGGATGTATGGTCCCGTGGTGCCAGTATGTTATGAACACTATCAAAAATATGGTTCTAAATCTTTGCCGATGCTTCAAGGGCAATCTTACGGACGACTTGATGAAATAGATGACAGGTTATTGCGACAAGTATATGATTCGTTGGTAGCATTTAGTGCAATTGGATTGATGCAGATGACGCATACGGAATCCCCGTGGCTTGACACCAATCCCAAGGGACACGGCACTGTGATTTCAACCACAAAATTGAAAGATTATTTCAAGCCGAAATATCCAACACTTGTCAGAGCCTCGTTTGCAAAAACTCTTGATTCATTTGTTGCAAAAAATGAGGATTCGGAATATTCCCCATCCGATATGTCAATAAAAAGATGCCTCAGCGTATTGGATATTATGCCGGATGCAGTATTGCCGTATATCGATTTGACACCAAATGAATTTGGAAGCATCAACATATCTATTCGTGTTGGCAATGAGCGACGTATGACCATAAATACAGGCGACGATACTATGTCGTGGTATTGTTGCATTGATTACAAATCCCGTCCCTGCGGCAAATCTTTTGTCGGTTACGATGATGCGATCCTCTCCGAAATAGTACAAACAGCAAAAAATCTTGTGGCATAATGGATTGCGTTGATGACAATGAAAGATTTTCCCGCTGGGTGTTTTGTCCTCGTTTTATGGATGAGAACGGGGTGCTTAACCACAAGTTTATTTTTTTGCGTCCAAACATAAATGAAGAAGGTATTTCAGGACAACTTTATGACCGTATAAGCCGTCAGATTGCAATTGCGGACGGTGTGAAGTTTTGTCGCAAAAAAAATGGCAAGCCTTCTGAAAAACTTGTCGCATTGACAATTACCGAGGCGGTCAATCTTAGGAAACTTGCATTTGTACCTGATTGTATTGATGTAGTTTCTTGTCCTTCGCCAGTAGTTCACGCGCATGCAGAAATCAGAATATCAATTGATGGAATCCCAGTCTCTGGCAATACTGCAAATATGCAACTTCTCTATTATTACGATAGGATTAAGGATGTTTTGTCTGAGGGCATAAGTTATGTATCTGATGACGAGACGTCCAATTTCTAATGATTGATTATATTCTCTATAACTTTTTCGTATAAAAATATGAATACCGCCCTCATCACCGGCATTACCGGTCAGGATGGCTCGTACCTTTCTGAGTTTTTGCTCGCAAAAGGTTACGACGTACACGGAATTATCAGGCGCAGTAGCGTCGATTATCGCGAGCGCATTGCACACCTCGAAGGCAGACCAAATTTTCATCTGCATTATGCGGATATGTCTGACTCAATGTCGCTTGTAAAACTTGTTGGTAAAGTTCAACCGACTGAGATTTACAACCTTGCGGCACAGAGCCACGTGCAGGTTAGTTTTGATTCGCCTGAATTTACGGCAGACGTAGATGCCGTTGGCGTACTGAGGATTTTGGAAGCCGTGCGCACCAATCATCTCGAAAAGACGTGCAAAATCTATCAGGCATCGACATCCGAACTTTACGGCAAGGTCGAGGAAGTGCCGCAGAGCGAAACAACGCCGTTCCATCCGTATTCGCCGTATGCCGTGGCGAAATTGTACGGCTATTGGATTATTAAAGAATACCGCGAAGCGTACAATATGTTTTGCTGTTCGGGCATCTTGTTCAATCACGAGAGCGAGCGTCGCGGCGAAACTTTTGTAACGCGCAAAATCACTCTTGCCGCCGCACGTATCGCGCAAGGCAAGCAAGAAAAACTTTACCTCGGCAACCTTTCTTCACTCCGAGATTGGGGCTATGCAAAAGATTACGTCGAGTGTATGTGGCTGATTTTGCAACAGGATAAGCCCGAAGACTTTGTGATTGCAACTGGTGTTCAACATTCTGTTCGCGAATTTGCTTACCACGCTTTCAAGGCGGCTGGCATTGAGTTGAAGTTTGAAGGCGAAGGAATCAACGAAAAAGGCATCTGCGTCAATGGTCCTGCAAATCTCGTTGGCAAGACTTTGGTGGAAGTCAGTGAAGATTTCTACCGTCCGACAGATGTTGTCAACCTTCTCGGCGACCCGACAAAGGCACGCCAAACCCTCGGTTGGAATCCCAACAAGACCACATTTGAACAGCTCGTCGCCATCATGGTAAAGCACGACATGGAAAAAGTTGCTGCCGAGCACGTTGCATCCGTTATGCGCACCAACCTCGCCGAATATTTGGAGAAAGGCGTGGTGAAATAACATTTTACTATCCATCTCTCATTTCCGCCCCAATAGACATTGCTTTTGTGCGTGTCTGTTGGGGCGTTTTGTTTTTGCCAATTAATATTCCAAATAATTCCCAATCCGTTTCAATTCCTTGTCTGTGAAGAGTTTTGTAAGTTTTAAATCCTCAATCGAATTTATTTTTTGAGATTCGCGGAGTTTGATGACGGCGGCGGCTTGTTGTATTGAAAAATATGGATGATTTTGGATGGCGTCGAGGGGGACGGCGTTGATGTCGATTTTGCGGATGTTGACGCTTGCACAGACGTAAAACGAGGATTTGAGTTCGTTGGCGCGTTTTCGATTTGTGAGTGCATCCTCAATCTGCCAATTTGCAAAATAATAGCCTACTTTTTCGCGGAAGTCAATCACGCGGGCGGCTTCGTCGGCGGTGAGACCAATGGTGCGGAGGTCTGCATCGGTGGCGGTGTTCAGGTCCAACATTTTTTTGCCGTTTAATAGATTTTCAAGGTCGATTTTGATGTATGATTCGAGTTCTTGGTAGCGTTTTGAATCCACGAAAAACGTTGATGCAAAGTCTTTTGCAACATAAAATTTCTTGCCTTTGTCGCGCCATTTTATGAACGATTCTGCCTGTTTTTCGCTGAAACCAAGCCGCTGAATTTCTTCGGCAGTAATTGTGTTTGGGTCAAAATTGAAGTATTCATTTTTGGGAGTTTCCGACTGTTTTTCGGTGGGTTTTTCGGTGTGATTTTCAGCAATTTTGTCGTCGAATTTTGGATGCTGGTTTTTATTTTCGGTGGTGGTTTGCGCGTCGGCGATTACGATGTATGGTTTCAGGAGTTTGAATTGCATCGTCCTCATTCCGTAGAGTTTGCGAAGGTCGTCGGGCACGCGAAATTTGCCGCCATTGTTGCGGTAATTGTTGAGATTGTTGGCCTGTTTTTCGGTGAATCCGAGTTTTATAAGTTCGTCAATTGAGGCTGTATTAGGGTCAAAATCAAATAGTTGCAATGTGTCGTAACGTTGCACAATGTACCTATCGAGCCTCGACAACGTGTCGCCCTCCTGCAATTCGGCAAGCCGTTGGTCGAGAAAGGCGAGTTTGTCGTTGATTTCCGGGCTGAATGTCTGCGGAGTTTTTGGAATTAAGTTATTAACCACAAAATTAACTGCAAAAATCGCCATTATAAACAGAAAAAATGTAAGCACCTGACGCTTGTCTTGTGCGCTGAAATTGTTGAACATCGAATTGTTGATTCTGTTCCAAATGTTTGATAATAGGCTCATTGCGCGTTAATTTTGTGGTATATTCATTATTTAACCAATGCGAGACCAATCCTCTCGCGGTTGATGTCTATCGACATCACCTTCACCCTCACTTGCTGCTGGATTTTGAGGACGTTAGCCGGATTTACGGGATTGCGGCGTGTGCCACCCATTTGCGACACGTGGATAAGGCCGTTGATGTGGATGCCGAGGTCCACGAATGCGCCGAAATTGGTTACGTTGGTTACAATTCCGTTCAATTCCATTCCTTCCTTCAAGTCCTTGATTGTTTGGATTGCATCGTCAAACTCTGTCGATTTAAACTCGCCACGCGGGTCGCGTCCGGGTTTCTCCAATTCCTGCATGATGTCCGTGAGAGTTGGCAAGCCGGTCTGGTCGTCAACGTATTTTTTCACGTCGATTTTTTTGCGAGTTTCAGAATTTTTGATGAGGTCGGCGACAGAGCAACCGAGATCCTTTGCCATCTTGTTGACGATGTAGTATTTTTCGGGATGGACGGCGGAATTGTCAAGCGGATTTTTTGCGCCGTCGATGCGGAGGAAGCCCGCGCACTGTTCAAATGCCTTTTCGCCCATTCGTGGCACTTTTTTGAGTTCGTCGCGGCTGCCGAAAGGTCCGTGTTCCGTGCGGTAATTCACGATGTTTTTGGCGAGCGTGGGTCCAAGTCCCGATACGTATGTCAGGAGATGTTTCGATGCGGTATTTACATTGACGCCTACCTGATTGACGCAGCTAACTACCACATCGTCAAGGCTTTCCTTTAATCTCGTTTGGTTGACGTCGTGCTGATACTGACCGACGCCGATGGATTTCGGGTCTATTTTCACGAGTTCCGCCAATGGGTCGAGCAAACGGCGGCCAATGGACACCGCGCCCCTTACCGTGAGGTCGTAATCGGGAAATTCTTCGCGGGCAACTTCTGACGCCGAATATATCGATGCGCCGCTTTCGGACACTATATAGACCTTGATGTCGCGACCAAAACGGATTTTCTTGACAAACTGTTCGGTCTCGCGGCTTGCAGTGCCGTTGCCGATGGCGATGCAGTCGATTTTGTATTCTTCGACGAGTTTTTCCATTGTTGACAACGCCTCAAACATTTTCTGATTGCCGGAGTGCGGGTAAATGGCTTCATTGTGGAGCAATGTGCCTTGTTCGTCGAGGCAGACCAACTTACAGCCGGTGCGGAATCCGGGGTCGAGGGCGAGGATGCGTTTTTTGCCCAACGGACTTGCCAACAGCAAGTTGCGGAGGTTTTCGGTGAACACTTTTATTGCTTCCTCATCGGCTTTTTCCTTTGAGAGATTTGCAAATTCTGTCTCGATGCTCGGCCTCAAAAGTCGCTTGTAGGCATCGTGGGCGGCTTCCTTTACTTGCTCTGCGCCGTCGCCTTTGCCTTTCACGAATTGACGCTCCAAAATCATGAATGCGTCCTCCTCGGCGGGTTCGATTGTTATCTTGAGAATGCCCTCATTTTCGCCGCGTTGAAGTGCCATAAGACGGTGTCCCGCAATGCGCGAGAGTTTTTCGGAATAGTCGAAATAATCCTTGAATTTTTGACCTTCTTCCTCCTTGTCTTTGACAAGTTTACTGTATATGATTGCGTCGCGTTTGAAGAGGTTTCGCATCTTGTTGCGGGTGTCGGTGTTTTCATTGATGCGCTCGGCGATGATGTCCCTTGCGCCCTGTAATGCTTCCTCCACGTCCGCCACTTTTTCGCCCACAAATGCCGCTGCAAAGTCCTCTGCGTTAGCGTTTTGTTGCAAAAGGATTTTGTCTGCCAATGGTTCGAGACCTTTTTCTTTGGCGACGGCTGCGCGGGTTTTCTTTTTCTGTTTGTAGGGTAGGTAGAGGTCTTCGAGGGTGGTCATATCGAGTGCGTCGTCGAGTTTTGAGCGGAGTTCGTCGGTCATTTTTCCCTGACCTTCGATGCTCTCGATGATGGATTCGCGGCGTTTGTCGAGTTCCTCGTATTTTTTGATTTCGTCTTTGATTTGCGCCACTTGCACTTCGTTGAGAAGTCCCGTCTGTTCCTTGCGGTAACGGCTTATGAATGGCACAGTTGCGCCCTGAGAAAACAGGAACGCGGTGTTCTTCACTTGGATTTCCCTTACGCCGAGTTTTTCGGCGATGAGTTTGATGTATTTTTCGTTCATTTTTGTATTTTTTGGGGCGCCTACGGCGCGGTGTTTCTTATTTATTTAGTGCCTCTGGGGCGTTGTTTGCGCCTACGGCGCAGTGTTTGGGGGCCGCCTGCGGCGGGAAATTTTACAAATCTTTTCAAATCTTACAAATCTTTTTTGATAAAAAAATCTTACAAAATTTTTTTACATCAATTTGATTTTGTCGATTACGCCGGTTTCGGGGTGGCGGTGATACCATTCCGAATATAGGCCGTCTGGACTGAAATTGATTATCATTCCAAATGGTTGATGAGTGATGTTCATATAATTCCATAGTTGGCGGCGTTGCGGCGTTTCAATACGGTTGATTGATTTTAATTCCACAATAATGTTGCCTGAAATTACCAAATCCATTCTGTAAGTTTGGTCAAGTTGAACATCGTCCCAAAATATTGGTAGAAAAACTTGCCGTTCTACCTTGTAGCCTTTGAGTTCCAACAAGTATCTCATAGCGGCTTCGTATGCCGATTCCAATAGTCCGTAGTGGTACTTGTTGTAAACTCTCATTGCTTCTCCCGTAATATCGCGGAAGAATCGGTATTTGTTGTTATGTTCTTCAATCAAATCCATTATCGTTGTGTTTATTTTTTATTTTTTATTTTTTTATTTTTTGATTTGTATGATTTGTATAGATTTGTAAGATTTCTGCCCGCCAGGGCACTCCCTCACTACAGCCCGTAAGGGCTGTAATACAATCAATATTCAAAATTAGCACCCAAATCGTAACTATCTGTGCCGTTGGGGTTGATCCTTAATGGCTTGGATGTTACGACGTGTCCGTAACGGTCTGTTACTCTGATTGTAATGTCGCAGTTGTATTGGTCGAAGGGGCATTGCAACTCCCAAAACATCTTATAATTATAAGGTTTCATTTCGTAGAATTTTTTGCCGTCTTTGGAGAGTTCCACCTTGGCGACGCCGTACCTGCCGTTGAAAATGTACGCGCCGAGAAACCAATTGTTGGAGCCTGATTTTACTTTCAGGACGATGTTTTTGTCGGTGTAATATGGGATTTCGCGCCATTTTACGTTGACCTTGCCGAGAGCCTTGTTGCCGGTGAGATATTCGAAACCTTCGGGCGTATTGTCAAACCACGAATTGTCGCCGTCGGGGCAGATGTCCTTGCCGATGACGCGGATGGTCTTGTCGCCATACTTGATTTCATACGCCGAACCGAGGATATAATCAGGGAAAAAATACACGCCGACCGCTACATTATAATATCCCTTTTCCATTTCGGGAAGAGGGTAGGGGTATTTGTCGTAACTGTCTGGCTGACCGTAATATGTGATGTAGCCGTCCTTCCATTCGGTAACTTTGCCGTTGCCGTTGTTAGAGTTGTTTTCGGGAGTGTTTTGCTCCTCGGTCGTGGTGTTGTTGTCGGCGTTGTCGTCATCGTCGCCACAAGCGGTGAAAGCAGTTGCGAGCATCAATGCTGTAAACATTAGGATAAGTTTTTTTTTCATTTTCGGGCAAATTTTTGAGTATTATTTGGGCATTGCAATTTCTATCAGAATTGTTTTTAACGATTCCAATTCTTCATCCCATAAACTGTTGGTTTTCAAATATTTTTCGATTTGAGGATAAGTTTTACTTTCGTACAAAATGTATGTGGATAATGTTGCTGAAAAAACATATTCAGGACAGCATTTTTTTAACACTTTCTTTAATATCCTCATTGACAAATCACTTTTTGGTTTTTGTAGGATGAGTTTTAATTTATCTTCTATGTCTTCAATAAGATTCCATTTTGGATTTATAAAGTGTGACTCATCATTCAATCCAAGTTTTGTTATTGTATTTTCGCCTTTAAGATTATGATTGATGGCATAATACCTTAACCCTTTGATATATAGATAATCTTTTGGATTGTCGCATAAAGGATTGACGATAGGTATTTTTTCAACATCCAATTCCCCTTTTGTGACGTTGCATTTTTTGCAAGACGGCAGCAGGTTGCCCCATTTCGCTACATCGTCGGGATAGTATTTTTTGCATCTGAAATGGTCAATTTCCATATATGAGCTACGCTCGTTGAGTTTAAGTTCAGAGTATGCACATTTGTTGTTAGTCATATTCAGCAAAGCATCTACAATATATGGTTCCCGCCAAACAGATTTGCCGGTTTCTTTGTAGATATTTACAAGTTCGGCTTCCTTTTCGGCGGTGAGTTCGGCAGGTTTTTCTATGAGTGAAATCTTAATCATCTTCGAGCAAAAGTTCTAATTGCATCTCTAAAATTCTGCGTGAAGAACTTTCAGGATGCAAAATTTGTATCAAGGTTTCGTATGCGGCTTTGGCTTTTTCTTTGTCATTGGCATCCAAACTGTCGGTGAAATCTTTATATTTTTTCTGATAAACATCGGAACGAATGTTATCGTCCAATTTCATCAAATCTCTAAGAATTTCCTCCACTGTCCAACCGCTAAAATTGGTAATTTCGGGGTGATCTGCAATGATTTTTTCGCCCTCGCGCCTCAAAACGTAGAGGTTGACGTTTTCCATCGATTGGATTACGAGAGGGCTGTGCGTTGTCGCTATAAACTGAATATTTGGAAACACCCTTGAAACTGTAGAAATAACCTTCCTTTGCCATTCGGGATGAAGGTGCAGGTCGATTTCGTCAACTAATACTACGGCACTTTCGTTGAAAGGGTTGTCGGAATTGGGGTATTTTTCAAAAAGCCTTTTGCCCAAGTCAACAACCCAAGAAAGCATTGATTGATAGCCAAAACCAAGTTCATTATATTTGAACCAACCGTCTAATGTTTTGAACAGCACGTAGTTTTTGAAATCTTTGCTTTCAAATTTTACATCCAGTATTTCAGGGAAAATGTTTCCATAGATAAGTTTTTTTATCTTTTCAAGGCGTTCTCTCGCTGCCGGTTCTTTACTTGCGGCGTAGTCGAGTTGCATTAGCCATTCCTCGATGTTTACAAGTTTTTTGTCGTGGAAAAACAATGTATCACAGTCGCCGCTTTGCTGTTCTGCAAGGCTTGTGTTAGAGGGATAGCGGCTAACACCATAGGCAAAAAGATGGAAATCTTTTAAATCGTTTGCGAAATCCACTGAATTTGATACTCTATAGACCTCCCTTGTGTATGTGTACCCCCAATTTTTCCAATTTGTTAAATCACACCAAATTTGATACGAATTATTGGACTCATTAATAAAATAAGAACTTGGAACCAAAATTTGGCGGCCACTTTCGTCTGTTTTTTCACAAGGATGCAACGCCGCAATTGCCTTCAAAAGACTTGTCTTGCCCGTATTGTTGTTGCCAAGCAAAACCGTCCATTGAAAATCTCCGCAGTCGATGGTGAAGTATTCAAAGGCTTTGTAGTTTTTGAATGATATGGTTCGAAACTTTTTCATTTCTGTAATTTTGTTGCAAAGATATTCATTTTTTGGTTGTCAAAAACTTTTTTCCATTTTTTTTTGTTCAAATTCCTAAAAAAAATATATCTTTGTATCGTAATTTGCAGTAAAATCGATTTTAATACCTTGGCTTACAACATTTTAGTAGCGGACGACGACGTTATTAGCCGCAAGGTGATGTCTTCGGTGCTTGCCAACGACAACAACGCGGTGTATTCAGTGCTCGAAGCGTGTAATGCGACCGAGGCATTGGATGTGGTGGGTCGTGGGCATATAGATTTGGTGTTGTTGGATTGGCAAATGCCTGATATGTCGGGACTTGAAGCGATGAAACTCATCAAGCGGATGGACAGGATGATTCCCGTAATCATCGTTACAGGCCTCATCGACAGCAAGGATCTCAGTTACGCCCTCGATATGGGTGCCAACGATTATATCAAGAAGCCAATTGACAAGGCGGAGTTTCGTGCGAGGATTCGTTGTGCGCTGATGCTCAGGGATTCTATGCTCGAAATCCAAAACAAAAACAAGAAAATCGAGACCCAAATTTACGACCTCAACAAACTTTCGCTCATCGTAAAGCAGACCGACGATTCGGTGCTGATTTTCTCCCCCGACGGCGAGGTGGAATGGGCAAACGAGGCGTTCCACAAGACTTACGGATACACCTTGGACGAGTTTGTGCAGATATTTGGCAGCAACATTTGCAATATCAGTTTCAACCCCGACATCAGCGTCCACATCGCCGAAATGCTCGAAACCAAACGCACCGTGGAGTACGTCACCAAGTGCAAGGCGAAGTCGGGCGAGGAAAAATGGATGCAGACCAACTTGACGCCCATTTTTGACGGCAACCGAATTGAAAAAATAATCGCTGTCGAGAAGGACATTACAAAGCAAAAAAATTACGAACTCCAACTCATCAAGCAAAATGAGGAGAGTCTGCGGCTGATGGACGACCTCCGCCGCGCCAACAAGACCATCGACCTCGAACGTCAAAAAACACGCGGCATTCTCCTCAATATGATGCCCGAAGAGATGGTGGAAGAACTTATGGGAGTGGGCTACGCGGGGCCGCGCTCATTCTCGGCGGCTACGATTATGTTTACCGATTTCAAGGGATTCTCCAAATCGTGCGAACACCTGACTCCCAAGCAGATAGTTGACAATTTGGACTTCTTTTTTTCAACCTTTGACGACATCATCGACCGTCACATTATAGAAAAAATAAAGACCATCGGCGACGCGTATATGTGCGTGGGCGGTCTTCCGATTCGCAACCGCACTCACCCGATTGATGTGGTGATGGCGGCGTTGGAAATCAAGCATTTTATGGCGACTTATCTTCTCGACAATCCGGGGCGCGGGCTGCCCGATTGGCAACTTCGTATCGGCATACACACGGGGCAACTCGTGGCGGGAATGGTGGGCAAAAGCAAACTCGCCTACGATATTTGGGGCGATGCCGTCAATGTGGCAAGCCGTATGGAAAGCGCGGGCGTACCGGGGTTAATCAACATTTCCTCAGCTACTTACGAAAGAGTTAAGGATTATTTTGTATGTATTCCGCGAGGCTCCATCAGCATCAAAAATCATCAGAATGTAGATATGTATTTTCTCGACAGGTTCAAGCCGGAATATTCGATGGACAACGACGGCTATTTTCCAAACGACCGGTTCAAGACGATACTTAACACAATATAACACAATGAAATACCATCTCGTAACGCTCGGATGTCAGATGAACATTTCAGACTCCGGCAGAGTAAAATCATACATTGAAAAAGTGCTTGGCGGCGTAGAGACTGCCAATGTTGCCGACGCCGAACTCGTGGGCGTGATAGCCTGTTCGGTGCGTCAGAAGGCGATTGACAAGGTTTATAATATGATTGCGGTCTGGAACCGTCAACGCCGCAGAGGGCATCAGATGACAACGTTCCTCACCGGCTGCGTGTTGCCAGACGACCGCGAGAAGTTTCTGAAACTCTTCGACTTGGTGTTTGATATGAGGGATTTGCCACAGTTTGACAAATTACTCGCCGACAGGGTTCACGAGGGCGTTTATTATCCAAAATTACAACGCAGCGAACAGGCGGCGCAGATGGACTTTTTCTGGCAGTTGGACGGCTATCAGCCTGACAAATTCGAGGCATACGTGCCAATCCAAAATGGCTGCGACAAGTTTTGCACATATTGCGCCGTGCCTTACACACGCGGGCGCGAGGTTTCGAGGTCGAGCCACGAAATCATTGAGGAAGTCAAATGCCTTGTGGAAGGCGGCTACAAGTCGATTACGCTTTTGGGTCAGAATGTCAATTCCTACGGACTCGACAAGAAAGGCGAAGAAATCAATTTTGCGCAGTTGTTAGAGAGGGTGGGGGAGTTTGGCGACAAGTCAGGCAAGGAGTTCCACGTATATTTCACGTCGCCTCATCCGAGGGATATGACGGTGGATGTTTTGGAGGCAATTGCAAAATACAAATGCCTCGGCAAGTGGATTCATATTCCAATCCAAAGCGGCGACACCGAGATGCTGAAACGTATGAACCGCAAATATGACATTGAGCGTTATCGTCAGGTAATCAGCGATATACGCCGCATCCTGCCGACCGCAACAATTTTTACCGACATCATTGTTGGCTTTACTGGCGAGACTTTGGAGGAATTTGAAAATACGCGCCGCGCCGTGCTCGAATTTAAGTACAATATGGCGTTCATTGCGATGTATTCGCCGCGTCCGGGCGCAGTGTCGTCCAAGTGGGTTGACGATATTCCAAAAGATGAAAAATCAAGGCGTTACGCTGTTTTGTCGGAAGATTTGAAATCGGTTTCATCGCTCTATACTGCAAGTATGGTCGGCAAAGAGTTCCGCATTTTGGTCAACGGACACGACCGTTTGGAAGGCTACCTTTCAGGCTTGACTGAGGGCAAAATCGCAGTGCGTTTCAAGACCGACGACGAGAGTTTGATTGGCAATTTCGTTGATGTAAAAATCGTTAGGTCAAGCGACTTTTCGGCGGAGGGGGAATTAATTCACATTTCGTAATGTTAACGATGAAAACCATATCCTTCAAGACCCTCGGTTGCAGATTGAACCTTTACGAAACGGATGCTTTGGCGTCGAAGTTTCGTGAAAGAGGATTCGTGACCGATGGGGATTTTGAAAATTCTGATGCGGAGATTTTTGTAATTAACACCTGCACAATCACCAACCAATCCGACAAGAAGAGCCGCGAGTACATCAACCGCGCCATCAGGAAGGGGTCGTTGGTGGTTGTAACGGGTTGTATGGCAGAACAATACGCCCAAAATTATCTGCCCGATTCCGCGCAGGTGATTGTAGTTGACAATAAGCATAAAAACCTGATTTATGAAATTGTGGAGGCGCATCTTGGCGGCGAAATTGTTGATACAAAAAATCTCGATGGTGATGTATTCGGCTTTGAGGCGGCTAAGGAAACTTTCCACACACGCTCAATCGTGAAAATTCAGGACGGCTGCAACAATTTTTGCAGTTATTGCATAGTGCCATACGTGCGCGGGCGGGCGGTTTCGAGACCCGTGGAGGATATTTTGCAAAACATCAAGACCGAACTTGGATATGGTTTCAAGGAGATTGTCCTTACCGGCGTCAATATTTCAAAATACAATTCAGATGGCGTCAGTTTTGAGGATTTGATAAAGAAGATTTTGGAGATTGACGGCGATTTCAGGCTTCGGATTGCGTCGATAGAGCCGGACGATTTTTCTGACAGTTTTGTGCAACTGTTTAAAAATCCGAAACTTGCGCCGCATATCCATCTTTGCCTCCAATCGGGCAGCAATGCAGTCCTGAAACGTATGCACCGCCATTACACGCGGGAAGATTTTATGGGAATTGTTGATAAATTCAGGGCGATTGTTCCAAATTTCAATGTTACGACCGATATAATTGTTGGCCTGCCGGGCGAGACAGATGAAGATTTTGCCGACACTTTGGAAGTCGCAAAAAAAATCTGTTTCGGACATATTCACGCCTTCAAATATTCGCGGCGCAGCGGCACACTCGCGGACAAAATGGACTGTCAAATTGATGAAAAAATCAAAACCCAACGCTCCAAAATTCTCCGCGACTTGTCCGAAAAATTGTCCACGGATTATCTAAAAAGTTTCATCGGCAAACGTCAGATTTTGCTTACTGAAACCATTGAGGAAGACGGTTTTGTGTACGGTTACGGTGAAAATTATGTCAGGATTAAAATGAAAATGTCTGACGGCGTGGAGACTAATCAATTTTATGACGTGGAAATTACGTGTATTGAGGGCGATGTTTTGATAGGAAAGGAAGATTGATTTGGGCAAACATTTCGCGGATTTCCGCAAAAACCGTTCAAAACATTTCGCGGATTTCTGCAAAAACCGTTCAAAACATTTTGCGGAAAACGGAAAAATCGTCAAAAAAAAATCGCGGAAAACGGAAAAATCGTCAAAAAAATTTTGCGGAAAACGGAAAAGTGCTTATATTTGCGCAGTTATGAAACCATAAAAATCTCTATGAATTATGACGATTTTTAAACGCAAAATATACCAAAAGATGCTTGATTGGAAAAACAAGCGTAAAGGCGAGACGGCGTTGTTGATTCAAGGAGCAAGACGCATTGGAAAATCGACAATTGTAAGACAATTTGTCGAAAATGAATACGAGACATATATTTTGATAGACTTTTCAAAGGCTAAGAAAGAAGTTTTTGAATTGTTTGAAGATTTGTCGGACATTGACTATATCTTTATGCGTTTGCAGGTCATTTATAAAGTCAAATTGATTGAGCGCAAATCTGCAATTGTTTTCGATGAGGTTCAGAAGCAACCATTGGCACGTCAGGCGATTAAGCATTTGGTCGCCGATGGTCGTTATGACTTTCTTGAAACGGGTTCGCTTATTTCCATCAAAAAGAACGTCAAAGACATTGTTTTACCGAGCGAGGAATCTAAACTTACAATGTATCCTATGGATTATGAGGAGTTTAAGTGGGCTTTGGGCGATACTGCAACGGTAGATTTGTTGAGGGTGTTTTTAAAAAAAATGAAGCCATTGGGCGATGCTGCACACCGCAAATTGATGCGCGATTTTAGGCTTTATATGCTTGTGGGCGGTATGCCGCAGGCTGTCAGCAAGTATTTGGAAACTAACAATTTGGCGGAAGTTGACATCGTAAAGCGTGAAATTCTTTCATTGTACGAGGATGATTTGATGAAACTCGATGATTCAGGTAGGTCATCTGCATTATTCAAGGCTATTCCTTCACAATTGAGCAAGGGAATTTCGCGTTATCAGGTAACGTCAGTGTTGCCTAATTATGCGCCATCTAAGGTATATGAAACCATTTACGAACTTGCCGACTCGATGACTGTCAATGTTGTCTATCATTCTGACGACCCGAATGTTGGACTTGCGTTGACTAAGGACACGTCGCGTTACAAATTGTTTCTTGGCGACACGGGGTTGTTTGTTACTTTGGTTTTTATGGACAAGGCTGTTACCGACAATGTAATCTATGAAAAACTTTTGAGCGACAAACTCGACACTAACCTCGGCTACATCTATGAGAATATGGTGTCGCAGATTTTCCGCGCCTCAGGGTACGAACTTTTTTATCATACGATAAAGAAAGACGACGGCAAAAGTTATTATGAGGTAGATTTCCTGTTGTCAAAAGGCAACAAGTTGATTCCAATCAAGGTGAAGTCGTCGGGGTACAGGGCGCACACTTCACTTGACAAATTTTGCGACAAGTTTTCGGGCAGGATTGGCAAAAAATACCTCGTCTATACAAAAGACTTGAAAAAGGAAGGCGACATTTTGTACCTCCCGATTTATATGGCGATGTTTGTTTGACTTTGACGATGATAAACAATTAAATAATTGAACGAATATGAAACACATTTTTATTTTGATAGCGGTATTAATGCCGCTATTGTGCTGTGCACAGAAGGAAGACTACGTGTGGGTGATGGGCAACAACATCATCGACTTCAACACCACGCCGCCGACGGTGATGGCAAATGGGGATTTCACGCCAGAATCGGGGCTAACATCGATTTGCGATAAAGATGGTAATCTTATGTATTGGAGCAAAGGCAATCATTTGTATAACAAGAACAATGAGGAGATTTTCACTTCCAAAGTTTTTTCAGGTTTTCACCAATTAAATTCTATTACTTTGTTCCCGTTTCCGGGTAGCGAAACAAATTATATTTTGATGCATCTTGATTATAACAATCATATTATAAAATTTACTGTAATTGATGGTTCGGAAGATGTTTTGCAGCCAACATTTAAAGATTTTGGTTCTATTCCGTACAACAGAAATACACCGATTGTTGTACAACAGGAAAACAGCCGTGATTTTTGGATTATAAATATGAATGAATATGAACTGGCGTTTAGTGTCTATTCGTTGACGTCAGAGGGATTGCAATTAAATAGTACATATAATTATAAAGGGGAAAATTTTGACTCTTATCTTATTGGCATAGAAGGATATTGGGTATCAAATAACCAATCAAATATTGTTGCGTATATGCTTGGTAGAGAGGAGGACTTATTGTACTTGAACTATTCATTTGACAATGTTTATGGCAAGATAACAGATATTACAGTCTATCACGAGGGAACTGAAATATTATGGCCGTGTGTGTTTTCTAAAAATGACAAGTATTTATTTTTTGTTGCTTCTGATTTTACGGATGGAACTACCGCTGTTCTTTATAGATGTCCTGTGGATAAACTTAAAGAAAAAGATGCTTTAAAAAAGTACCGTGAACTTGTTTATTATCCCCCGTTAGATTATTATTTAAGTGTAAGTATAAAACTTGGTCCCGATGGCAATATTTATTTCATTAACGATAGTAATCCCGAATACATCAGTGTAATTTATAATCCCGAAGACGATAACCCTATCATAAATTCTAATGGTTTAAAATTGGCGCAACCTAATCAAAACAACAAATGGGTGGCAATGTTTCCTTATACTTATCATTATCCTTTTGCCGTTTCCTACACCCGCGACTGCCGCGACTTTACTTTTTCGTTTTCTGAATCGTAATACGAATCTGTTGTTTGGAATTTTGGCGACGGTACGGCGGAGGTCAGGGATGTTGAAAAGCCGACGCATACTTTTGCAGACGATGGCAAATATACTGTTACTCTGACTGTTACATTGACAGATGGCATTGTCCGCCAATATTCTACCGATGTGGAAATTACGACGCCAAAAGCACCGATAGTAATTTGTGAATAATTAAAAATAGAGAATTATGAAACACATTTTTATTTTATTTGCGGTATTTCTTATGCCGCTATTGTGCTTTGCACAGAAGGAAGACTACGTGTGGGTGATGGGCAACAACATCATCGACTTCAACACCACGCCGCCGACGGTGAGGGCAAATGGGGATTTCGCACCAGAACCGGGACTGACATCGGTCTGCGACAAGGACGGAAATTTGAAATATTGGATTAATGGTAACCGTGTTTATAACAAAAATAGCGAAGAAATATACACTTCGATGAGTATTCAGGACATTGAACATCTCAATTCGCTGACATTGTTTCCGATGCCGGGCAGTGAAACCAACTATATTTATATGCACCTTGATTACAAAACAAAGATTATTCATTTTACGGAAATTGACGGCTCAAAAGATGAATTGCATCCTGAATTTAAAGATTTTGCGAGTCTGTCGTACAACGGATGTTCGCCGGTTTTGATTCAGAAGAAGTATAGTCGTGATTTTTGGCTGTTGCATCAGGATGCCAACACGTTTAATGTATATTCAATAACAAAGAATGGGTTGTTTTTGCATAGTACAAAAACGTTTGATAAAGAAATATATGATGATTTTTTTTTTCGAATAAATGATTCTCGCATTGCAAATAGCCAAACACTCATTTATACGTATGTACTGGGGATGCCTGATGACTTGTTGTATATGTATTTTGATTTTGATTGTATTAATGGTCTCATAACCGATATGACACTTTATCATAATGGAAGTGATTTTATGGAAGGTGAAGCATTTACCCAAAATGATAATTTTTTTTATTTCTTTTTCTGTGGGGAAGATTACAAGGATTATGATAAAATTTTTAGATGCCCTGTTGATAAACTTAAAGAAAAAGATGCTCTAAAAAAATATCGCAAAGTTGCTTATAATTCTATGAATCATTCCATTGATGATATAAAAATGGGACCTGATGGTAATATTTATTTTTTAGATAGTTACAATCCTGAATATGTCGGCGTTATTTATAATTCTGAGGACGACAATCCAAATGTTAATCCAAATGGAATCAAATTGGCGCAAACCTCGAAAACTGATGGTTGGGTGGCAATGTTTCCCTACACTTACCATTATCCCTTCGGACTTTCCTACACCCGCGACTGTCACGACTTTACTTTTTCGTTTTCGGAATCGGAATATGAATCAATAGTTTGGAATTTTGGCGACGGTACGGCGGAGGTAAGGGATGTTGAAAAGCCGACGCATACTTTTGCAGACGATGGCAAATATACTGTTAGTCTGACTGTTACATTGACAGATGGCATTGTCCGCCAATATTCTACCGAGGTGGAAATCACGACGCCAAAAGCACCGAGGATTATTGTGGAGGAATGAAATTATATACTTCTTCCGTATTTGCCGCCACCATCCCTGGATTGTTTTTCTCCAAAATTTCTGTGGAATTGAATCCCCACGAGACGGAGATTATCGGGATATTGACGGCGCGGCAGGCTTCGATGTCGCGGAGTTCGTCGCCAATGTAGATGATTTCGGATTTGAGGTGGCGACGGGCGCGGCGGATTGCGCGGCGTTTGCCGAATAGGGAGATTTCGGGCTTGATGTAGGTGAATAAGTCCGTCAGTCCGTATTTTTTCAAAAATATGCTGATGGTTTGCGCGGAATTGGTTGTTATTATCCCCAATGAAAATCCATCGCCGTGCAGATGCCGCACAAGGTCGGGTATGTCGTCAAAGGCCTTTACTTCGGCGGCGCGTTCCACGGATTTTTTCCTGAAAAATCGTATCAATCCCGGTATCTGCCAAAACCTCACGCCCGACATTTTTATGAGTTCACGCGCCGATTTGTCTTTGTTGGCGGCGAAGTCTATCTGTTGGTAGCCAAGTCGGTCGGCGTATTCATTGATGAGTTGTGAGCCGAGGGCGAAGGTGTCGGCGAGTGTGCCGTCAAAGTCAAATATGATGTACATTGGGCGTCGGGCTAAAAGTTTTCGTAATCGCTGTCGTCATCGTCGTCCAACTTGATATTGAGCCCCGGCTTGTGCTTGTGGGCGGTGGCAGAGGCGTAGATTTCGCTGGTAGTGGCGGGTTGTGGTTGCATCGACGGCTGTTGTTCCAATTCGTTGTTGATGGCTTCCTGTTCGAGCAATCCGCCTTTCAACTTGCTTTTGAGTCGGAGGATTTCGTTCATGTGTTTTTCGATTTCCAGTACAATCTCGTTGGTCTGCGCACGGTTTTCCTTGTCGGTGAGTTTGAAGAATCCCACCGATTTGGAGAGGCTTTCCACCTTGTGGACGAGGTTGGCGATGTAGCCTGACATTTTTTCTGAGAGTTCGGCGTTGGATTGCGAGATGCTCACGAGCTGCTGCAACGCCTTTGTAATGCTCGATGTGCCTGAGAGCTGTTCGGCGCAGGACGTGGCGATTTCGGAGACCATTTCGGCGTTTTTACGGATTTTGGGCGTGATTTTGTCGATGAGTTCCGCGCTGTGTTCGGTGATTTTGAGGCTCTTTGCACTCCATTCGTTTATTTGCGTGGAGGCAGTCTGGCAACGCTCGGCGAGTTTGCGGATTTCGGCGGCAACGACAGCAAATCCTTTTCCGTTTTCGCCGGCGCGGGCGGCTTCCACTGCGGCGTTGATGGCGAGGAGGTCGGTGCGCGATGTGATTTCGTTGATGATTTCTATCTTGGAAATCACGTTTTGTATGCAGGCGAGTGTGCTGGAACTCGATTTGGATACCGTGAGGATGTCGTTGGCGATGTCTTCGGAACTTTGTTTTGTGAGGCCTGCGTTGCTTGCGTTTTGCTCGATGGATGTGGTCATCTGCTCGAGCGACGCCGATATTTCCTCCACTTCGGCAGCCTGTTCCTTGGAGCCGTCGGCAATCTTGTCGGTGGCGCCGTGCAGCACTGTGCTGGTGTCGCCGATGTCGTCGCAATTGACACGTATCTTGCTTACAGCGTCCGATAGAGTCTGCTGCATTGTCTTGATGTTGGCATTGAGCCTGCCGAGTTCGTCCTCGCTGCGGATGGCTGCGGTGGCGGTGGTGTAGAGCTTGCCGTTAGCAAAATCTTCGGTAAATTCATTGAGCGCGTTGATGGGTTTGAGCACGACACGTTTGGTGGCTATCATTATGCCAATTATCAGGAGCAGGAGCGTGAGAAATCCTGTAATTACCAATAGGATTTTCAATCTGGTTTCTGGGGCGTAGAGTGCCGGTTCGGGTATCACGATGCCCACCTGCCAATTGATCTTTGGGAGCTTGCTGTAATAGATGAGCAGCGGCGTATTGCCGGCATAAACGGTGTATACGCCCTGTCCAACCTTGATGGTTTGCAACATTCGTCCCATATTGTCAAGCCCTTTGAATACAAACTTGCCCGGAGTGAGGAAGTTGATTTTCATAATTTTGTCGTGTTCGGGGTATGCCACGATTGTCATTTCGTCGTTGACGAGAGTGCCGAGGCCAAGCCCGTTGATTTTCATCGATTCGGCGTACTTATTCACCAAATTGATGTCGAAAAGCATCGTGAGGGCGGCGGTGCATTGTGTCTTGTTGTTGGTAAGTATCGGCACCGTTACCGAATAGCAGCGCAACGTATCGCCCGGTATTGGGTAGAAAGGCGATTCTATCGAGAATGTCTTGTTGGCTTGGAAAATGTCCTTGTAAAATTTGCGGTCTTTCATCGACGAGCTGTCGGGTCCTTCCGATGTGTATGTGCTGCCGTCGTGAGCCGTGCATCTGATTCTGAAATAAGTGTCTTCCTTGCCAGCCAACATTTTTACGCAGGTCTCAACGCTTTGCTTTGGCGTATAGTTTTGAGAGCCGCAGATGTTTGCCATCAATTCGAGCTGGTTGATGTACGAACTGAAAATGTTTTCCACGTTGTCCGCCTGAATCTTCATCGTCTGTATAGCCATCTTGTGCGAAGATTCGCGGTTGTTGTTTTTGATGATGGTGTATATGGTAACGTCTATGCCAATCAGCACCGCCATAAAGGTAGGGATGATGATTTGCATATACTTGCCCCGGATGTCGTTTCTCCTGAACAAGTTGAAAAAACGTTGCATTATGGTTTTGTTTTGTGTTGTCATATCCTTCTGTGTTAAATGTTGTTGGTATCGATGTCGGTGGCTGGCGGGAGGGCAGCCCTTTCGGCTTCAAGTATTTCGTTGAGCTGCCTGATGGCTTTGCTGTGCTCCTGTATCAGCGCGAGTATTTCGTTGTCGTTTTGTTCGGGCGAGCTTGAAGTCTGGAAAAACTCCATGCTCTTGTTAAGGTGGATGGCGTATTCCGCGAGTTTTTGCGAGCTTGAAGTGAGCGCGTTGGCGAAAGTGGAATTTTCCTGCGAAATCTGCGCCAGCTGTATGATAGAGTTTGTGATGGTATCCGTGGCGGCGTGCTGCTCGTCGCAGGCGTGCGCTATCTCCGATACCATATCGCTGTTTTGCCTGATGCGCGGCGATAGGCGTTCAATCATCGTTGTTACCGTGCTTGTAAACTTGATGTTTTCCTTGGTGGCGGCGTCTATCTCTATGGAAGCTGCGCGGGTTTTTTCGGCGAGTTTGCGGATTTCTGACGCCACTACGGCGAATCCTTTGCCGTTTTCGCCGGCGCGAGATGCTTCTACGGCGGCGTTGATGGCGAGGATGTCGGTCTTGGAGGCAATTTCTTTTACAATTTTTATCTTTTCGGCAATCTTCTTGTTGGAATCGAGGCTGCGGTCGCTCGCCTTCGCCACTTGTTTGATGTCGAATGCAACAGCCTCGCTGCCTTCCTTGGCGAGTTTGGCGTTTTCGGCGTTTTGGCTTATTGACGTAACCATCTCCTCCACGGTTGCCGACACGTGGTCCACGGATTCCGATTGGTTGATTGCGCCCTTGTATATTGTGGTGGCTACTTCGTTGATTTCGATTCCGCTGTCGGCTATCTGCTTTGATTCCTTCTTGATGAGCGACGCCGTGGTGTCTATCTGATCAGCCATTTCTTTGAGTTGCTGCGAAAGGATGCCGAGTTCGTCGTCATTGAGGTTGTCGAGTTTTGACGCGGCGTATAGTTCGCCGTGCGACACCTTCTCCGCCACTACGAGGATGTCTTTGAGCGGTCGGCTGATGAGTTTTTTTACGAGGAAATACAATGTAGCTATGAATAGCACGCAACTCAACGGCACGAGTGTCAGGAATATGATACGGATGTAATATTGTTTTTCTTTGAGTTCGTCGGTTGGCACGGCAACTGCGAGTTTCCACGGTGTATTGTTGATGGTCTGCCAAAATACGGTGAACATTTTGCCGTCGTACCTTTTGAAATCGGCGTTTCCCTTGTCGGCGGTATGGATTATTTTGCCAACATAAATGCTGTCGGGCTTGGCGATGGTGTCGTTGATGTCGATGACGTAGCCCTTGCCCTTGCTCGATACCGAAATGCCGCTTATGAGCGCGGCTATGGAATCGGCGGGTATCGCGACGCTCATGATGCCGTTGTTGACACCGTTTTTGTCCTTGATTCTTGCGCACACATATACTACGTAAGAATTGGTGATGCGTGTTTTCTGCGGCGATACAATGTGAAAATCCTTTTGTTTTACGATGATTTCCTTGTAAAAATGGTTGCTGGTGTCGATTGTGACAATCCTGTCGGAATAAGTGTTGTAGAGCCTTCTATCGGCGGTGAGCAACGTGCCGAAGGAGTACATCGGCTCGCTGTCGATGAGTTTGCGGAGTTCCTTGATTTTTTGTTCCGGCGGAATGTCGTGCAGAGCCGAATTGTCGGCGAGGGCGCGGCATTGTTTGATGACGCCGGTCATTTTTTCGCTGATTATCTGAGCGTTGGACGACACAATCTCCTGCGAAGTTGTGCTTATGAGAGTATTGTTGGCATCGTTGATGAGGATATATACGATAATGCACGCCGACCCTATCAGCAGTATAGTGATCGGCAGCACGATGCCAATTATTCGCCATAATATGCTCTTGTTTTTTTTCGCTGTCATTTGCTCTGCATACACCTGTTTTGTTTAGGGTGCAATTATAGATAATTTTTCTGAAATACGCGAATTTTTTTTGAAGAATTTTTTGAGGTAAATTTTGATTTATCAAAAATTAATATCATATTTGCAACGTGAAATACTAAAAATAAAACTGCTATGGCAAAAGATGTAACATATAAAAAAGAAGTTTACAGTGATTTGTTAACGCCATATAATTTGCAGTCGATGAAACATTATACAATGGAAGAAATTAATGCACGCATCGACGAGGCAGAACGGCAGATTGCTGAGGGGCTTACCATCGACAGCGAAGATATGTTCCGTGAATTAGAGGAAGAGCAAGAAAGAACCAACTCTTTCCAATAGGACAAAAGAGTACCGAAGTATCGTCGTAAATAGACTTAACAAAATTGTCTATTACGTTGATAATGAATGTGTTCAAGTGGCAGATTTTTGGGATTGTCGTCGTAATCCTGAAACATTAGCCCAACGTATAAAATAAATAAAGTATAGTTATAAAGATTTCACCGCCTGATTGTAGATACTTTGAAACAATGATAACCACCGACCTGACCATTACACCCCGCGACGCCTCCGACAGCGCGTATTACTTGCCATTAGCGGCTAAGAGCGCGGGTATCAACATAGACCAAATCTCCTCCCACGCAATCGTCCATAAGTCGATTGATGCGCGGGGGCGGGATATTGTTGTCAATATGCGAATTGCGCTGTTCCTCGATGGCGAAAAGCCCGAGGACATCGCCGCCAAATATAATTACAAGGACGTTTCCGACAAGCCTTCCGTGGTTGTGGTCGGGATGGGACCTGCGGGATTGTTTGCGGCGTTGAGGCTCATAGAATTGGGATTGCGCCCGATAGTATTGGAGCGCGGCAAATGCGTCAAGGAGCGCAAACGCGACATCGCCCTCCTCAACCTCCAACACCTTCTCGACGAGGATTCCAACTATTGCTACGGCGAGGGCGGCGCGGGCACTTTTTCCGACGGCAAACTCTACACCCGCTCCAACAAGCGCGGCGACATCAGCCGCATCCTCGAAATCTTCAACATTCACGGCGCGGACGATTCTATCCTATACGATGCGCGTCCGCACATCGGCACCGACAAGTTGCCAAAAATCGTTTCCACGATGCGCGAGACCATTTTGCGCTGTGGCGGCGAGGTGAGGTTTTCTACGAGGATGGACGATTTGCGCATAGTTGACGGCAAAATAAACGCCGTAATCACATCTGATGGCAACGAAATCCCAACTTCCGCCGTCATTCTTGCCACAGGACACAGCGCGGAAGACGTTTACAAGATGTTGCAACGTCACGGCATCAAGATGGAGGCAAAAGGTTTTGCAATGGGCGTGCGCGTGGAGCATCCGCGCGAACTCATCGACGAAATCCGTTACCACAAGGCAGACACCAAATATTTGCCGACAGCGAGTTACAACGTTGCGGCGCAAGTAGATGGCAGGGGCGTTTATTCGTTCTGTATGTGTCCGGGCGGACAGATAGTGCCGTCGGCAACAAAGAAAGGTCAGACCGTCGTCAATGGAATGTCGGCGGCTGCACGGCGCAATCGTTGGTCAAACGCCGCCATCGTCGTAGAAATCCGCCAAGAAGACATTCCCAACTATTCCGCCGACAATCCTCTCTGCGGCATCGAATACCAAAAACAGGTGGAGCAGATGACTTATATCAACGGCGGCAGTTGTCAAGCCGCACCCGCGCAGAGGTTGACGGACTTTGTGAAAGGGCGGATTTCGAGTTCGTTGCCAGAGACGTCATACGTGCCGGGCATCGTAAATTCGCCGGTGCATTTTTGGCTGCCGGAGTTCATCTCCAACAGGTTGCGCCAAGGATTCAAGGAGTTTGACAAAAAGATGCGCGGATTCCTCACCGATGAGGCGCAAGTATTGGCATCAGAAACCCGCACATCGTCGCCCGTGAGGATAGTAAGGGACGAGACGAAGATGTGCAGCGTGTCGATTCCCAACCTCTATCCGTGCGGCGAAGGCGCGGGCTACGCCGGTGGCATCGTTTCGTCGGCGATGGACGGCGAAAAGGCGGCTGAGGCGGTTGCTGCAATGATAATTTGAACGAATTAAGGTGAATTGTATATGGGCATATTTTCAAATATTTTTGGCAAGAGTTGCGACCCAAACGAAGTGCGTTTTGGGCGGTGTATGGCGCAGAGTCCGGGCGAGGAGCAGTCGCAATTGCTCACGGATTCCGATAAGCTCTACAACGGCGGCGACTGTGCCGGGGGCTATCTTGCCTATATGAAATATCTTCAATCGATGTTTGGCGACGCGGTGGAGATTGCCGAGGGCGATGGCAGTTGCAAGTATGTAATCCGACACGGCAGCAAGGAGATTGTATGTACCGTTGATGCCAACGAGGTGTCGGCTGAGTGCGTCGTTGCCACTTGCGTAAAACCCGATGTGGCGTTGATGCGTTACGTATTGGCGCAAAATGCCAATATGTTATATTCCAAATACGGTCTTGACGGCGAAAACATCGTCTTGTGCCAGCGTTGCCCCGCCAAAGATATGTCGGTATCGTCGTTTGCCGAGATGCTGTCGGAGATTGGGCTTAGCGCCAATACCGCTGGCGAACATTTGGAGGCAGAATTTCCCGAATTGGCGATATGCCGACACAGCAACATCATCACGCTTTCCAGTCAGGAAGTTGATACCAAGGTAACATTCCTCCGTGCGTGGATCAACGACACTTTCAGGCTCGTGGAGACCACCGAGGTAGAAAATCTCAGGTCGTACATCATACTTTCGGCAACTTTCAAGATTATTTATCTGATTTCGCCCGAAGGTGCGCTGCTCAACATTATGGAGAGTATTCTCGATATTTATTCAGAATACGCGCCCGATGCCAACAACAACACCGAAATCAATTACCGTATGCTTTCCGTCATGGAAGACATTATGACTATGCCCGACCACGAAATCGCCAAATCGATGTACAGGACGCACGCCGTATTTCAGGAACTCAATTACAAGACCTTTATGGAACTTGCCGACAGCGTAACGTCGCTATTGAGGCTTGTGGTGCAATGCTCCGACATCCGCCGTCCCGACCTCGTGCCGGTGATGTGTGAGTATATTATCGGCGGTCAGGAAGTGAGATTTGGACAGCATCAATTGGCATACGACCTATTTATGATATTGTGGCGGGTATTGAATACGGAGTTTTTCTACGGATTGGGGGTCCGCAATATGCTCTACAACGACACGGCCGACGCATTGGCTAAGGACAAGATAATCGCCGAGATTGATGCCATCACCGCCAAATACGCCGCCGAATATCCAAGCCTAAAATTTGACGCTGGCAGATTGTCTTATGATTCGCTGGACACTTTTGCCTGCTCGTTTTTGATAGAATTTAAGAACATCCAAATACCAGACTGACGCTATGACACAACAAAAGACATCAGAACTTGCCGCCGACGCCACTGTAAGGATTATGACGCCGTGGGGACTTGGCACGGGTTTTCTATTGGGCGACTACGAATTGATAGTTACCAACAGGCACGTCGTGCAGGGCTGCCGTCAGGTGGTATTGGCGACAGAAACATTCAAAAAGCGCATCGCCAACGTCCTGTATGCCGACCCTTTGTACGACCTCGCCTTTGTGGAGCAGCCCGACGGACTTACGGTCGGTTCGTTGCAATTGGCCTTTGACGGCTACAAGGTAAACGACGGCGACCAGATACTTGCCGTTGGACATCCGTTGGGGCTCAAATACACCAATACCAACGGCATCGTCTCCAAAGCCTCGCGCAATATCGACGGACTTACTTACATACAGACCGACGCCGCCATCAATCCCGGCAATTCGGGCGGGCCGCTGCTCTCGTCGGAAGGTTTGGTGATTGGCGTCAATACCTTCATAATGTCTGAGGGGCAGAATCTTGGATTTGCGCTTCACTATTCGCTGCTCAAGAAGGCACTCGACGATTACGAGGCGGCTGGCAAGGTGTATGCGGTGAGGTGCGCCTCATGCGCCAACCTCGTTACCGAAACCACGTTGCAGGCGGGCTACTGTCCGTATTGCGGCGTCAAGATGAACCAAGACGATTTCAAGGGCAAACTCTACATTCCCGGCGTGATGGAACGCAAAATAGAAGATATGCTCACCGCCCTCGGCTACGACATCAACATCGTTCGCGAGAGCCGCGATTCGTGGATTATCTCTGACGAAAACCTCGACATCAACATCAATTACACTCCCGAAAATGGGCATATCAGCACGTCGTGCGTACTCTGCCGATTGCCGCAGGAAGACATTGGGCGTATGTACGGATTTCTCCTGCAACAAAATTACAAGACTCCGTCTCTGTCGTTTTCGGTAACGGGCGGACAGGTGATGCTCGCCACAAGACGCATCAGCCATTCCGACTTCCACCCCGACACGTGTTGCGCCCTGCTCGAAGGCTACATTTCGGCGTGTCATAGGTATTCCGATATTTTAATCAATAGGTATCACGGCATACCATCGGGCGTATTGCAATAATAATTATTTTATAATGATGATGAAGAATTTTGTATTTATAATTATAATAATGGCAACTATGATTGCGTGTGCGCCGCCGCAGGAAGACGGCAATGCTCACCACAATCTCGATACTGTAACATCTGTATTGAAAACCGACACAGGAGTTTTCCTGAAAATCTCCTACCTTCTCGACGAGTTTGAGACCTCGATGGAACTTCGCCGACCGAGGGGCGAAGGCGAGAGCGAACCTTTCATCAGGTATGCCTACGGATACGACACCACCGGTCATAAAATACTCTCCATCTGTTCCGCCTACAATCGACAGAAAGATGATTACGTGCATATCACGAAGGAAGAGTTGGAATACGACGACGAGGGCGCGACGCTCAGCACCGTATATGTAGAGCGTAACGGCAGATGGTATCCCAAGGAGCGCAACGGTCGCACATTGGACGCTCGTGGCAACGTTACCGCCCTCGAAACTTACGAACTCATCGGCGGCTCTGATTGGAAGATTAAGACCAAGACTTATTATAAGTACGATAACAGCAACAATGTCATAGAAAAGACCGACTTCCGCTACGACGAAAAAGGCGAATGGTCGCCGGTGGAGAAGGTGCAGCGCGAGTATAACAAGGCCAAAATGCTTTCGGAGATTATTAGCGGCCCTGCGCCCAACAATCAATGGTCAGAAAAATCGAAGGCAGAATACGAATACGACCCAAGCGGACAATGCACCAAACAGACATCATACATCAGGAAATGGAACAAGTGGGTCAATTACGTACAGACCGAATACAAATTTGACGGCGCCGGCAATATGCTCGAATGTAACACCTATTTTTGGAACGAAAAAAACGGTCGCTGGGTCTTCCAAGGAAAAGAAGAATTTTGATAAAAAATATTCAAAAATATTTGTTTTTTATGTAAAATATTTTGTACTTTTGTAAACCTAAATTTATAGAGAATTTTATATTGATTATTCTTTTGATTCTTTATAATTCTTTTGATTTTTGGATAGAAACCAACAATGCCGTAAGGCGTTGACAGCAAATGAAATGAAAATGAAAAATAGTTTATTTTGGGGAATTGAAGAATATAGGGTAGGGGATTCGCTGCCCTGCCGCGATGATGAGATGCGTAAACTTTGGGTGATGCTCGATAGCAATTCTGCCAACATCCTGCGTTCCGCGCCCAAGACAGGCAAGACATCGCTCGTAAACGTCGCCACCGCGCCCGAATATTTGGAAAAGCGCAACGCCGTGGCGGTCAGGTTCAATATTCCAAAATTCCACTTTGGCGACAAAGTGCTTGAAAAACAACTCGTTGCCATCATCAATACGATGTGCGACAAGCCCACCTACCTCGACCTTGCGTTTGAGGACGATGGCTCGTTGTGGTATGCCGCCAAAAAATTGCAAGCCAATTACAAGGACAGAAAAAATTTTTATTTCATTTTCGACGATTTCGACAATTATTTCACATACGGCGAGGCGGCGCGGCGAGAGTTTGCGGCGTCGCTCGCACGGCTTGCCAACGGCGAAGTGCCCAACAAGGTTTCTGACAAACTCCAAGAGATAATGATGGGCGAAAGCGACATTCCGCTGCCTCAGGATGGTATGATGCTGTTGATAGAGCCGCCCAAAGTGTCGCTGCTTTTTGTGGTTGACAATTCGTCTTATCCGTTGCTCTCGCAGTTGTGCGATTATATCCCCAACATCTTCAAAAATACATTGGAGTTGCAGCCCTTTGACGTGGAATCCGCCAAAATCGCCGTGCCTCTCATCGCCAGCGAGCCTCACGACAATCTGCCCCCGATAGCCGTGGAGCCGACCGCCGTGGAATACATTGTGTCGCATTTTGCGGCGAGTGGCGGCATAGTAAATCCTGGACTTTTGCGCAACGCCGTCCTCTACATCCGTCGTGAGGCTAAGGGCTTCGATACGTTGACACTTCCGATGGTTGAGATTTCTGAATATTTCAAGGTTTCATATTACGATGAGGCAATGTCTGGCATCGCCGACGATACGCGGCGCAGTGCGCTGTTGTCGTTTGCCGTTGGCGAAATGGTGGTGGATGGCGAGTCGCAACCATTGCCGGCATACCGTGGCAAGGCAATCGCGCAATACAACGTTGTGGACGACGACCTCGATTTTATGGAGTCGCATTACGTATTCAAATCCAAAATCACCGACGATGGCAGAATATTTTATCAACCATTCAGCGGAGACATTTTCGGTCGTTTGAAGGGCGTGGAGTTGGAGTGCGGACGGCTCGTCCGCCAAACTGAAAATCAATCGCAAGTTCCACAGGCGAGACCGCTTGCAAATTTCGCAATTCAACCGAAACCGCATGGTGTGTCAACTGCCAGTCAATCGCAGGCGAAGCCGCCTGCACTCCACGGGACATCGAGCCGCGCAATGATGGCGGCGTTTGCTTTGGTGACGTTGTTGAGCCTTGCGACGGTATTGTTGGCGTTTTCGCTCAAAGGCGATGCCGAGCGCAATGCCAATGCCGCCAAGAGCAATATGATTTCCGCCTTCGCGTTCCAAAAATTGGAAACCGACCCTACATTCAGCCTTCGACTTGCGCAGAGGGCTATCAAACTCGACAGTTGCAATACTCAGGCTTACAGCGCGTTATTAAATTCATTCTACAATACCGACATTTTTTACAACATTTCGGGCAATATTGAGGGACACGTCATCAAGGCAGAGATTTCTAATAATGGCAATTATGTAATGACCTACATCAAAGATGCCGTCAACGACCGTTTTGCGGCGCGTATTCTCTACGAAAACGGCGATATGCTTGTGGAGATTCCGCACCACAGCGAAATTACTTCCATCTCGATGTCGCCCGACTACAAAAAAATCCTCACCACGTCATACGACAGCACGGCGCGTGTCTATGACCTGCGCGGCAGATTGCTTTCAGAAATTCGCGGACACAAGGCTATCATTTGGACGGCAGACTTTGCGCCCGACGGCAAGACAATACTCACCGCCGGCAGCGATTTCAATGTGATGGTTTGGGACAGCGTTGGCAATGAAATTTCTACGCTAAGAGGACACGATTTTGATGTGTATTGTGCAAAATTTTCGCCCGACGGCACCCGAATCATTTCGTCGAGCGGCGACAATACGGCGCGATTGTGGACGATTGACGGCAAAGAATGTAAAGTATTGACAATCAGAGAAAATGCAGAATTTTCAGTGTCGTTGGTCAATCAGGCTGTTTTCTCGCCCGACGGCAAATACATCCTCCTTGCTGCCAACGATTACCGCAACAAAAATCACCGTGCGCGGCTCTGGGATTTGGACGGCAACGAGCTTATTACTTTTAGCGGACACGACGACTGGATCAATTCGGTTGGGTTTTCGGCGGACGGCAAACACATCATCACATCGAGCCGCGACAAGATTGTGAGAGTTTTTGCGCTCAGTGGCGCGTTAGAAAAAGAATTGAAGGGGCATAGTTCCAATGTTTGGTCGGCATCATTTAAGCCTGACAATCAGACCATTGTAACTGTTGGCGACGACCATACTATCCGCACGTGGAGCATCGGAAAGCGTTTTGAGAGCTACGAAAAAGCGAAGAATGTAAGTTTTGCCGGTTTTTCGCCCAACGGCTTGAATATCATAGTTGTGCAAGATTCAACGGCTCAGTCGTGGAATTTGACGGGCGACGTCGTGGCTACTTTTGCGGGGCATCACGCCAACATTTTGACGTCGCGTTTTTCGCCTGACGGTTCGATGGTTTTGACGGCTTGCAAGGACGGCACGGCGTGTTTATGGAAGGCCGACGGAACGCTTGTTAACGCTTATAATGAGCACAAAGCCACCGCAAATGATGCAATTTTCACCTGCGACGGTACATACGTAATCACTATTTCCGACGATTCTACGGCTATTATCCACAATCTCGCTACCAACGCCGTGAATGTCATCCGCGAAAACAATGGAATTACGGCTGTCTGCCCGGCGCCCGAACCCAATGTATTTGCAATCGGCGACGCCAATGGCGACGTGTCGGTTTGTGATGTGTCAGGACAGGTTTTGCGGACGTTTCACGGACACGATGCGCGGGTCAATTCGGTGGCGTTTTCGTATGATGGAAAGTTCATTGTGTCGTCCTCATCCGACGAAACCGCCGTCCTGTGGGACAATCTCGGTCAGCGTCAATACACATTCCGTGGCTATGAAAACAAGGTAAATTCTGCCGTTTTCTCGCCCGACGGCAAATACATCCTCACAACCTCCGACGACGGTTTCGCCCGCCTGTGGACCATTGACGGCAAGGATATTATGGATTTCCAACATGACGGAATGGTGAAACAAGCGGTATTTTCGCCCGATGGCAAATATATGCTCGCCGTCTTCCGCAGCGACACCGGCTTAAAAACCTTAAAACTCCGTATGCTCACCCCCGACGGCATCACCAAACACATCGACCAACTCGACCTCTACGGCACAGTCTGGCAGCCCGACGAGGAAACAATGAAGAAATACGGAATTGAGAAGGAGTGAGGAAATCATTTATTCCTCGGATGGTACGTCATTATGGCATCTCTGAGGAAATTGTTGTCTAAGTGCGTGTAGATTTCAGTGGTTTGGATTGATTCGTGGCCGAGCATTTCCTGGACGGCGCGGAGGTCTGCGCCGCCTTCCACGAGGTGCGTTGCAAATGAATGTCGGAATGTGTGCGGGCTTACGTTTTTGTGGATGTTGGCCTTTTGACAGAGGTTTTTGACGATTGTGAAAATCATCACGCGGGTCAGTTGACGGCCGCGACGGTTGAGGAACAGAAAATCTTTGTTTTCATTGTTGATGGCGAGGTGGCAGCGCATCTGTTCAATATAAAATCCAATGTATTTCAATGCCGATGCCGAAATTGGAACAAGACGAGTTTTGTCGCCCTTGCCGGTGATTTTTATGAATCCTTCGTCGGGGTGTATGTCGTAGGTTTTGAGGTTGATGAGTTCCGATACGCGCAACCCGCAACTATAAAGCGTTTCAATGATTGCCCTGTTGCGCTCGCCCTCAAATTGAGACAAGTCAATTGCGCCTTCTATTGCGTCGATTTCTTCAACGGTGAGCACTGTCGGCAGGTTCATTTCGAGTTTTGGGGTTGACAATAGGTATGCCGGGCTTTCGGCGACCTTGCCCTCCGCGAGTAGAAACAGATAAAAATGTTTGACACCGCTCAAAATCCGCGCCTGCGACCTTGCGCTCAATCCAATCTCCGCCGTCCACGCCAAAAATTTTGACAAGTCGTCGAGCGTGAGCATATCGAGGTTGCGGTCTCCAAGATAAAACTCATCATAATACATCAACTTCTCCATGTCGTGCCGATAAGCGTCGATGCTATTCTCAGCCATCGACCGCTCCAACGCGAGGTACTCGTAGAAATCTTCGGCGTAATTTGTATTGACGACGTTCATTTTGCTGTTGTTTTGGGTGCAAAGATAGCAAAATATTTTATTAAAATCCCGGAAAACTCGTTACTTCCTTCACTTTTATGTCGGGAAACGAATTTACAATCTGTATCTTGATGTCGGCGAAGGATGAATTTGTTTCTTGAAATTTGCCGCACTTATCGGGGAATGAGGTTACTTTTTGAATTTTCAAATCGGGGAACGAATTGACAATCTGCACCTTCAAGTCCGGGAACGAGTTTACAATCTTATATTTGCCGTATAGTTTGTATGTCTTGCCGTTTTTGGTGATTGTGCAGTTTTTTTTGTCAACAATAAGACCTGACGAGAGTTTGTAAGTGTCGGGCGGTGTGATGTCGCTGTTGTCGGTCGTCTGTCCCGTCATTGGAAGTTTGTGGTTGATTCTCAAGTACTCATACATTTCTGGCGTTACATAATGCGCCGTCAATGTGATGTCGTAGTCGAGGTCGTAAATCATATCGAAATTCTCTCCATTCCATTCCCATTCCAAAAATTTCATATCCTTTGAGTCAGGTAGCAACGGCAATTCATCGTTTTTGATGTACGAATATTTTTCTTTTTCAATCGGTTCGGGCATAATGCCGTAATCGTTTTCAAATGAGATTGTTATGTACTCAACATTTGTAATTGCAAACAACAATTTCACTTTGCCAAATTCCGCATAACTTCCTGGCTCGAATGATTCGCCACTGCCGTCAGCCTTGGTGTTCCATTCGATGAGGTCGTGCTTCTCGATGTAATTGAGTCTGTAATTTTCCAAACTTATCGGCGTCGAAAATCCCGCGTTTGGCACAAAATGATACGTGCCATCTTTCACCACAATTTTTTGGGGCAGCTGTATGCGGTCGCCGTCATTGCCAAACGCCATTATATATCCGCCGGTTTCATATACTTTCAGGTACAATGTGTGAGACTTTTCAAAGTCGGTGTAGTCGGGAATGTGGATTGACGTTGTATCTATGTCGTTGTTATCTCCATTGCCCCTTGCACCTTGATTTGTGCCGGTTCTTGCACTTTGATTAGTGTTGCTGTTTGAGCCTTGGTTTGTGCCGCCGTTGTTGCCGCCATTATTAGAACCGCCGCCGCCATATCCGCCGCCATATCCGCCGCCATCAGGCAACCAACTTTCCTCGGCGCAGGAGATAATGCAGGTTGCAATCAATAATAAAATAATTAGTCGTTTCATAGTTTTCAATGGTTTATGGGTGATACTTTCGCACAAAAATAACGATTTAGATTTTAATTCGCAAAAAAAATTCTTTGAAAAAATTTTTTTGTTTACTTTTGCGTATAAAAATATAGCGATTATGACAGCAAATGAATAAAATTCCAATGAACCTTATTCGTCTTTTTGCATTATTCCCCAAAAAATATTATCTTTGTCCCGAATAAAACACTTGAAAAATTATGGCAAAAAAATTTAATACATCTGTTACTTGCGACCCGAAGCGTCATTATATGGTGGACGTTACGGCAAAGATGAAGGTATTTGAAGGTCTTATAGACGACAAATGCTACTTCACCATCACTCGTGCGCGTCAGTTTGGAAAGTCATCGGCATTGAAATGGATTCTGTGGAATTTGTCGGATAGGTATTTGGTGATTCCGGCAAGTTTCGAGAAATATTCCCAAAAAGATTGGGTGGACGATGAAAGTTTTTGCAGATATTTCTGCGACAAGATAATTGATGCCTGCGTAAAAGAGGACAAGTCTGTAATCAGTTTTTGGGAGGAAACCAAACAAATTCCCGAAATTGATTTTGACATTTTGTCCAAAAAAATAACCGAATTTTGCAAAAAATGCGGGCGTAAAGTTGTGCTTACAATCGACGAGGTGGACAAGGCAAGCAACAATAAAGTGTTTGTTCTTTTTTTGGGTATGTTGCGCAATATGTATCTCAACCGTGACAATTTTGAGGACGACACTTACACTTTTTGGTCGGTAATACTTGCGGGGGTTTATGATGTCAAGAATCTTAAACTAAAAATCCGTCCCGAAGAGGAGCATCAATTTAATTCCCCGTGGAATGTTGCCACCAATTATAAACTTGATATGACATTCAACCCACAGGAAATCAGCACTATGCTCACCGAATATGAAAACGATTATCATTTCGGATTTGATATAATGGCGATTTCCGAGGAGATTTACAAATATACTTCGGGCTATCCGGTCTTGGTGAGTGCGGTTTGTAAGGAAATTGATGAAAATCTTGACAAAGATTGGTCTTTGGAAGGTGTTTTGAAAGCCGTAAAAAACATTTTAAAAGATAAGGATTTTACACTTTTGGACGACATCTCGAAGAATCTCCAACACTATCCAAAACTGCACAAAATGTTGTATGATATTTCGGTAAACGGGGCTCAGTTTATGTATTCGCTGATAGATCCCATTGTAAAAATGGCGGTTATGTTTTCTTATATCAAAGAGAATAACAATATGATTACCGTACATAATCTGATTTTCGACGAGGCGTTGCATACATATTTTGTTGAAGAATACAATCGCGAACATTATCAGGACAGTCAAGAATCATCATTTGAATACATCAAGGACGGCAATTTGGATATGGAGGTGGTGATTGGCCGCTTTAAGGAGATAATGGCGGACAGGTACAAGGATAGCGACTACAAGTTTTTGGAATATCACGGCAGGTTGCTATTTTTGTGCTTCATCAAGCCCATTATCAACGGCACGGGCTTTTGCTATTACGAACCGCAAACCAAAAGTGGTGGGCGCATGGATTTGATTGTCAATTACAATCATAAAGAATACATCGTCGAACTCAAAATTTGGCGTGGTTCAAAATATGAAAGCGACGGCAAGGCTCAACTTGCCAATTATCTCAGTCAGCGCGGATTGTCGGAAGGCTATCTCGTAACATTCTCATTCCTGAAAAACAAGGTGATACAAGAAGACCCCGAATGGATTGAGTACAACGGCAAGCGGATTTACGAGGCAATCATCTAACCCTCCATCTGTTAAAAAACGTTAACCCCACAAAAATAATCATCAAAAAATTTGGTGGTTATTTTTTTTGCCAATACTTTTGCACTGTGCTATTAAGGCAGTACAGTATAACAGTACAACAAAAATTCACGCATTATGATACAGGTCAATAAGATAGCGTACCAATATCCAAAGAAATGGACGAGCGCGTCTGCCAAGGACAACAGCGTGTTTTGGAAATTCAGCCTCACGCTCGAAGAGAACAAAATCTACGGCCTCCTCGGCAAAAACGGCGTGGGCAAATCGACGTTGCTCTACCTCTTGGCGGGTCTCAATTTTCCACGTCAAGGCAAGGTGTTGATTGATGGCGACGACATTACAGAGCGCAACCCAATGACAATGAGCAAGATTTTCATTGTTACCGAGGAGTTTGAACTGCCAAATATGTCGCTCCAAAAGTATGTAAAACTCAACCGTCCGTTCTACCCCGATTTCAGCGATGAGATTTTAGAAAAATGTCTCAACGATTTTGAAATTGGCGACATCTCCGACCTCGGCGCAATCTCTATGGGAACCAAAAAGAAGGTCTATATGAGTTTTGCACTCGCCACCAACGCCAAATACCTCCTGATGGACGAACCCACCAACGGCCTCGACATCGAATCCAAAAGCCTTTTCCGCAAGGTAATCGCGCAGAATATGACCGACGACCGCACGATGATAATTTCCACGCATCAGGTGCACGACGTTGAAAACATCATCGACCACGTCCTGATACTCGGCGAAAAGAAAATTCTCTTGAACAAGTCAATCGCCGAACTCTCTGACGAATACGTGTTTGAACTCCGCGACCCCGATGAAATGGGCAATGTCATCTACTCCGAAAACTCTCTGCAAGGCACTTCCGTAATCGCCCGCCGCACCCCGCGTGGCACGGAAACGCCCGTCAATCTCTTGCTTTTGTACAACGCTGTTAATAATGGAAAACTATGAACACTAACAAATTCACTTTCAGACGGTTTGCAAGTTTTTTCAGATGGTTTGCAGCCGTAAGTATGAAACATTCGTTGCTGATATTGTCCGTAATTGCCGCTGTCGCGATAGTTGCGGGACTTGTGTCAACGTGGAGTCATTACGATTCCGACGGCAGAATCTACGCCATCATCCTCTTTGTGGCGAGTGGCGTGGCAGGTTCAATGTGCCTCTCATCAATCGACAAACAGACTGTCCGTCAACAGTTTATCTCAATTCCTGCATCAAATTTGGAGAAATATCTCGCTGTCTTTGCGTTGCAGATAATAATGCTTGTGTTAATAGTCGGCATCATCGCTGCGGCAGACGGCATTTGGGCTTCTTCGCCGGGATTTATGACATTTTTGGATCCAACCTCGTTGATTTTTTATTGGTTGATTAATGTGTTTTTTGGATTAAGTGTTCGTAAGTTTGCATTTCTTTATGGAACGTTATGCGGTGCAGCATTTAATATGACCATTGTTAGAGAGATAAAATCATTGCTTGGTGGTGAAGATGGAATTATAATTCTTGGAGCAACTGGTATTGGAGATATTATTTTCTCTGCAATAGTGGTTGTACCATTACTGTTGGCGTCATACTTTTTGATTTTCAAAAAGATTACACTTAACAAAATTTTTATGCAAACACAAAGAGAATTATGAACTTCTCCAACTCAGATAAGGCCATCTACCTTCAAATCGCCGACCGTATTTGCGACGAGATAATTTCGGGCAAGTACAAGGACGACGACCGAATACCCTCTGTGCGTGAGTATGCGGTGTTGTTGGAAGTCAATACCAACACCGTCGTCAAGGCCTACGACCATCTCTCACGCGAGGAGGTGATTTACAACAAACGCGGCCTCGGATTCTTTGTGGTTGCAGGTGCAAAACGCCAAATCCTCAAAATCCGCCGCGAGGAGTTTATGAAACAAACCCTCCCCGAAGTCTTCCGACAAATGCGGCTGTTAGGGATAGGGATTGAGGAAGTTGTAAAGAGGTTTAATTCGTGAAAAAATTTTTAACAACGAATTAAACGAATAAAACGAATTTTTTTTGAATTGTAGAGACGTTGTGCACAACGTCTCTACGACGAATGTAACGAATACAAATTTGCTGTATGTGTGTCTTTGTTTTATTCGTAACAAATTATAGCAAATAATTTGTTTGTAATTAGTTAGCCATTCGTCTTAATTCGTTTAATTCGTTGTTAACCAAATCAATAAATCGTAAATCAATAAATCAACAAATCGTAAATAACTATGAAAAAACTACTAATGATTCTTGCAGCGATGATGATTTCGCTCGCATCAAACGCCCAGGTCCTCTACAAGATTTCGGGCAACGGACTCAAAAAAGAGTCTTACGTTCTGGGAACTGTCCATGTAATCAAAGGCAGTTTCTTGGACACTATTCCGGGTGCCAACCGCGTGATTGACGAAGTTGAACAGGTGTGCGGCGAACTCGATATGCGCCACATGACCAACCAAGACACGCTACTTTCTTTGGCACAGCTGATGATGTTGCCGGAAGATTCAGTAGCCACCGAGATTATGACGGAAGACGAGTTTGCAACGCTCTGCCGCGTTGTCAATGAAAACTACAACATCGACCTCAATAATCCGCAGTACGCCACGCTGTTGAAGTTTTATCCGGTGGTGTTGATGACAACGCTTGCGCAAGTCTCTGAAATGATGAAACTTCAAAAGGCAATGGCGGAAGGCACTCTCACCGAAAGCCCCGAACCGGTGATCGATATGTTCATCCAACAGAAGGCTATCGGTCAGAGCAAGCCTGTGTTTGGTTTGGAGTCCTACTCGTTCCAAATCCAAATGTTGACATCGCTTTTGGAAATGCCGCTCCACGAACAATACAAACAGTTGATTGAATCGTTTGAAAAGAAAGAGGAGGGCGAGAGAATTGTCAAGAGTCTCATTGACGCCTACAAGTCGTTCAACCTCGACCGTCTCAGTGAGGCTCTCAAATCCGAAACCGGTTTTGAGAATATTGAAAGCAAGGTTTTTGACAGTCGTAACGAGAATTGGGCGCAGAAAATGCCGTCGATAATGGCTGAAAAATCCACCCTCTTTGCCGTTGGCGCAGGCCACCTCATCGGCGACAAAGGCCTCCTCAATTTGCTCAAAAAACAGGGGTATAAGGTCAAGGCGGTGAAAAAATAACAGATTTTTCTTTTTGCATTCTCGTTCGTCAAAAACAAGGCGGTGCAAAGATAGCCGGAGCGAATTGATTATCAAAGCAGATTTACGAGTCAGTGATATAGTTAGCCGTCAACAACTGAAAAATTGTTGACGGCTTTTGAATATTATTTGAAATCATTTCAAATACGACAACTATGTTTTTGAAGAATTAGCGTTTGAAGAATTAGCGTTTGAAGAATTAGCGTTTGAAGAATTAGCGTTTGAAGAATTAACGTTTGAAGAATTAGCGTTTGAAGACTTACCAAATAAATAACCAAGAGACAATGTGATTATTGGCACAAAAACTTCTTTAATGAGTTCTATTTTACCCTCATTCCCCCAAATGTATACTACAATACAGAGGATAATTAGGCTAATACAGATACACGCAGTTATATTTCTTGATGCGTGACATTCGTCGCCAAATATTACGCCTATCCAACCGATTCGTTTGTTGGTTAGTTTTATTTGCTGTTTATTCTCTAACGATTTTAAATCGATTTCGTGTTGATACTCTGTGTATTTAATTTCACGTTGATGCTCGTGAGCCTCTTTTTGCTGCTCACGTTCGTGCTTTGCTAAATCTTTATCAAATTGTTGATAAGCCTTATCAGGGGGTAAAAATTTCAAATCTTCTGCCATTTTTATCTCTTTTTATAGAATGTATAAATGAACAACAAATCCTTTGAATTATTGGATAATGATGAAAAACAGAATGAAAGATCCAAATTCTCTGTTAGATGAATCATTTGGTGAGGAGAACTGAAAAACGCATTATTCTCAATGTTAAACAAAATTAATTCCAAAGTAGTATCATCAACAAGATTTAATCCATAATGAGGTGCTGTTGACTTTCCTTCAACAAGTTCTACTTCGCGCCTTATAATGAATATCAAATTGGATATTCGGAAATACAATTTTTGCTTTCCGGGTATTATAACAGAACCACTAGATAATATATCGTACTCATCTGTACTTAATGATATGACTAAATTTTCATTCATTTTAAATAGCAATTTTTTTTATTTCTACGGAAGAATTGGAAAAATTGTACTGTTGTACCAAATTCACCAACGATTGGGCAATATTCCACATCAAAACAGGTGGAACGGCATTACCAATCGCTTTGTATTGCCTTGTTTCAGTTACTGATGACAAATCAAAGTCATCGGGGAACGATTGGATTCTTGCACATTCCCTTGGTGTAAAACGACGATAACGCTCTCCAATTTTTAAAACAGGATCGGTTGAATTAAGACTCACCTTGGCTAAGTGAGAACTTATTGTGTTACAGGGTTGCTCTAAATTTTGTACCCTGCCTTTGTTCATTTTATCTTTTACTGCCATCATTCCTGCAACGGCTTTTTCACTAAAAAACCATTTTTCATCATTATTGGCAGAAACATCAATAACTTCTTTTAATGCAACTTTTTTGCAGGGGGTTGTGGGGTATGGGAAATGAAACTTAAAGTAATCGTCCTCATTTTTGAAACCTACAATAATAACACGTTCCCTTTTTTGTGGCACACCATAGTTCGATGCATTGAAAAGTTGATACTTAATCTTGTATCCAACTTTTGCAAATTCGCCTATAATCATAGGAAAAGCGTGCCCCTGATTCGCAGATAAAAGACCTTTCACGTTTTCAGCAATAAAGAAACGTGGTTGACGTTTTTCTAAAACTTTAACCATTTCGAAAAACAATTTTCCACGCTCATCTTTATAGCCAAGTCGAGGGGGATTTTGCGCTGAAATGGAAAACGACTGACAAGGGAAACCTCCTGCAAGAAGGTCAAATTCGGGCAAGTCATCGACATTTAAGTTTTTTACATCATCAACAATACATTTTGTTTCAAAATTATTATTGTAAATTTCAGAACAATACTTGTCAAAATCTTCGGCATAGACTATCTCAGTGGGTAATTTTTCATATCGTTTTCCAAGATAATCGAAACCGCCCAAAAGTCCTAGGTCAAGACCACCACAACCACAAAATAATGAAACTACTCTGATTTTTTCCATATCAATAATTGTGTTGGTTTAAAAAGGTTATCATCAAAAGTTACCTCAGCACCATTGCGAGGTGACATATTAATTTTGTCTTCTTTATATAATCCAACAGGATTCTGAATTATATATAAGGTTTTGTCTGTGCTGTTTAACATCAGACGGTAAACGTAATAACTTTTACGCAAAGTCTCCGCAGCATCCCATTCATTTGGTGTTAAATGGAATCCCAACCAATTAATTTTCTTTTTACTAATGGTTGTCTTTACTTCAATGTAACGTTTAGTTGGACTATTTCCGTCGATGCTTTGTATATCATAGCCGACCGCAAAAGATGTAGGAATTTTTTGAATTAAATGCAGCAAATCCTCACGACCTAAGTTTGTAACTCGCATTTTTTCGTGTCCTAAAACCAATGTTTCTCCCAAATCACCGATTCCCTTTTTATTTGATTCGTCATTTAAGAGTTCTTTGATTTTATTATCAATTAGATTATCATCGTTTGTACCCTTTTCTGTTTCAACAGTTGAAATAAAAGATAACAAATCCGTTTTGAACAAATCTTCATTCAAATCAGCATTAACATATTCAAACCACAAATTTTCAACAAGACCTAAATCTTTAATTGAAAATTGTGCGTCATAGAACTTATCATACTCGTGAAAATAAGTTTTATCGTTAATGAAAGTCAATATCGAACTTTCTTCGTTTTTGTTCAAATAGTAATAGCCGTGGCGTTCTACCAAAAGATTTGCTAATACCATATAGTCAAGTATATCACCTGCGTATCTTACATAATCACCATCAGATATGTAAGATTCTTTTTCTTTCCTGTTTTTCAAAATTAAGTCAATGACTTCTTTTGCATCTCGATTATCGCGCGTTACCCTTAAATCATTAAAGATGCAATTTGCTGTTTCGGCTTTTGATATACCTAAATTCTTGCCGATATAATTATTCGCAGAGTGCAAAACCTCCAAAATATATTTTGCCGGTTTAAACTTCACTCCATAAGATATTAATTCGGCAATTGAATCCGATTTAATATGACCACCGGGATATTGAAATTTAAACAAAAAATATTTGAAAAACTGCACTAAATCACTTGTGTCTGCCAAAATACTTGACAAATTACCTGTTTTTGTAATACCTGTTTTTTTGTCTTCAATATATAAACCAAACAATGCTGCAATTTCAGTTCTCCAATTGTGTATCGTTTTTTCAGCCTTGTCTATGTTGCCAGGAAACAATTTAATGGCTTCGAACAAATACTGATTATATTTACTACTTTCCATAGGCTTTAACTGAGTGCAAGCATTTGCTACACGCAGCAATACATTTTCAACATCATCCTTAAACCGTGGTCTAACGTGATGTAATCTTAAAAAATATTTAGTTGGTATCTGATACATAGTTTACAAATATTTTAAGAGTTTGACTGCAATTGCTTGTGCCAATAACGGCGGAACAGCATTTCCGACTTGCTTGTATTGGCTTGTCTTTGTTCCCAAAAAAATAAACTCATCAGGAAATGACTGAATCCTCGCGGATTCCCTCACCGTTGGAATCCTGTTGAATTTATAGTGAAAATGATGACGGTGTCCTGTATCTATCGTAAAACTTGGTTTCTGGCTATTAAGCCTTGTCCAAGCGATATGTACACGGCGTGTATTTTGCAGTTCTTTGGGTAAATCCTTGTAATTTCCACCGTCAGGAACCATAGAAATAATTTCCACAGTTTTTGCATTGTGCTCGGTTACCTGATGGTTGTAAAGTTTATGACAACCTGAACGAATAAGTTTTTGATAGTCGCTCAATGGCTTAGTCGGATACTCGTCACCATCTTCAACTGAATTTTCAGGCAAATCAGATAATGCCTCGAATGATGTAGTATATTTTTCAACCATTTTTTCAGGAAATTCAAATTTACCTTTTTGAAGTCCTACAAAAATTGCTCTTCGTCTATTCTGCGGTGTACCATAATCACTTGCCATCAACACTTTATATTGCACAGAATAACCCAAATCTGAGAAATCCTTTATTATTGAATCTTTTACAATGCCATTTCCTATTGAAAGGATGTTCGGCACATTTTCTAATACAAATGCCTTAGGTTTATAATACGCAACAAACTTCACAAAATTTTTGTATAGTTTGTTCCTGTCGTCATCAATAACACGTTTACCCGCAATCGAAAACCCTTGGCACGGTGGTCCACCAATGATTATATCAATGGTCTGTCCATGTAATTCATTATCAATATCTTCGGGGGTTATTTTGGAAAGGTCTCTGCAAATTCCTTTGGAGTTTTTATGGTTAAAATTGAATGTTTTGACAGCGTCTTGCCACGAATCAATACCCATAATGACATTAACCCCCGCCTTTTCAAAGCCGAGGGACAAGCCACCACATCCGCAAAACAAGTCTAATGCATTCATTGTTTCTTATCTCATTTTTTTTCAGCGCAAAGATAAGTTTTTTTTTTGAATGGTATGCAAGAAAGCGAAAAAAAAATTTTATAATTTTGAACCAACAAAAAAAGCACCTTCTTTAACACTAATTAACAAAAAATCTTGTAACATTTTTGCACTTCGGTTGTCATAATGGTACAAAAAAACAAAAGTGTAAAATAATTTTACGGCTACTGTAAAATTATTTTACACTTTTACAACAATCGAAAAGCGATAACAACCTACAAACCAACTATTTAACAACAATGGCACAATGAATGTATTACACATTAGCAAACAAAAAACATATAAAAAATGAAACTCATAAGCATTGAAACACTTCCGGGACAGAATTACGATGTGCTCGGATTGGTAAAAGGAAACATCGTGCAGTCCAAACACATTGGACGCGACATTTTGGCGGCGTTTAAGACGCTTGTCGGCGGCGAAATCAAGGGTTACACCGATATGCTCTCGGAGGCTCGCGAAAAGGCTACACAGCGTATGGTGGCTGAGGCTGAGGCACTTGGCGCAGACGCAATCATCGGCATTAGGTACTCGACGTCGGCAGTAATGGAAGGCGCAGCCGAAATCATCGCCTTCGGAACCGCTGTCAAAATGCATTAAAAAATGATACATCTCGAAAACATCAACAAAACTTATTACGGGGCGCAGCCGCTGCACGTATTGAAGGGCATCAGCCTCGACATCAATGAGGGCGAGTTTGTCTCGATTATGGGTGCGTCGGGTTCGGGCAAATCGACTTTGCTCAATATCTTGGGCATTCTTGATAATTATGACTCAGGACTTTACACACTCGCAGGCGTGCCAATCAAAGACCTTTCCGAATCCAAGGCGGCGGTCTATCGCAACAAGATGATTGGATTTATCTTTCAGTCGTTCAATCTGATAGGCTTTAAGACCGCTGTGGAAAACGTGGAACTCCCGCTCTATTATCAGGGCGTCAGCAAGCGCAAACGCCACAATCTCGCAATGGAATACCTTGACAGATTGGGACTTAAAGATTGGTGGCATCATTATCCAAACGAACTTTCGGGCGGTCAGAGGCAGCGCGTCGCCATTGCCCGCGCACTCATCACGCAGCCGCAGATAATCCTCGCTGACGAGCCTACGGGCGCATTGGACAGCAAGACGTCTGTGGAGGTAATGCAACTCCTGAAATCCCTCAACGCCGACGAGCATATCACAATTGTGGTTGTAACTCACGAGAGCGGCGTAGCCAACGAAACCAACAAAATTATTCACATCAAGGACGGCATCATTGGCAACATCGAGGAAAATCTCGACCACAATTCATCGCCGTTCGGCATTAATGGTATGATGAAATGAACGATATTTTGTCAGAAATTTGGGCGACGGCTCGCAACAACAAACTCCGCACGATTCTCACGGGTTTTGCGGTGGCGTGGGGCATTTTTATGCTCATCACGCTCCTCGGCGCAGGCAACGGTCTCATCAACGGCATCACGCAACAGACAGAGGGTCGTTTCAACAACACTATGGTTGTCTATGGCGGTACAACGTCGCAACCTTACAATGGATTGAAGGAAGGTCGTTATATTCGCCTGAAAAACAGCGATATAGCCATTACAGGCAGCGAGTTTTCAGGCATTGTCGATGAAGTTGGCGCGATGCTCTATACAAGCAACCTGACCATCTCAAACGGTCAGCATTACCTGACGACTTGGATTGCGGGCGTTGGTCCTAACCACAACAAAATCAACAAGGTGGAGATGCTTGTAGGGCGTTTCATCAACAAAATTGACATTGACGAACACCGCAAAGTCCTCATCCTCAGCAACAAACAGGCTCAGGAACTCAATCCCGACGGCGATTACAAGTCGTTGCTCGGCAAGTGGGTGAAAGTCAATGCGTTTGCATTCCGTGTTGTTGGCATTTTCAAGGATGACGAAAACGGACGCGCCGACGCTTTTTCGGCATATTCCACGATTCAGACGATTTTTGGACGTGGCGACGACGCCGGACGCATCGAGTTTACATTCCACGGACTCCCCGACGAGGAGAGCAACGAGGCTTTTGAAAACATCTACCGCGCCCGCATCAACGCCAACCACCAAGCCGCCCCCGATGACAGGAGCGCGATTTGGCTTTGGAACCGTTTCACCGACAATCTTCAAATGCAATCCGGCATGGACATCATCAGGACTTTCCTTTGGATTGTGGGGTTGTTTACATTGTTGAGCGGCATTGTCGGAGTTGGCAACATTATGCTCATCACCGTCAAGGAGCGCACCCGCGAATTTGGAATCCGCAAGGCAATAGGCGCAAGGCCGTGGTCGATTTTGAAAATGATTATCATTGAAAGCGTGATAATTACAACGTTTTTCGGCTACATTGGAATGGTGCTCGGCGTGGTTGCAACGGAAGTGATGGACAGGCAGTTTGGACACTCCGAATACGATATGGGGTGGGGCAGCGAATCCATTTTCGTAAACCCGACAGTTGACATTGCAATCTGCATCGAGGCAACAATCGTCCTCGTCGTCGCCGGCACAATCGCAGGATTAATTCCTTCGATAAAGGCGGCACGTATTCGACCGATAAATGCACTTAATGGATAATTAATTTTAACACCGAATTAAACGAGTGGAACGAAAAAAAACTTTTACTAATGTCGCAAGCGACGGCAAATTTAACAAATTGCGACTGCAAATTTACATATAAATTTTCTGAAATCTATATTCGTTAAATTCGTAAAATTAAAAATAACTTGTTTATTTTTAATTTATTAGCAGAATAAAAATTTCGTTATATTTGTTCAATTCGGTGAAAAAACAATAAAAAATGATTGAACTTGATTCTTTAACACGGAATAAGACCCGCACGTTTTTGACCGGCTTTGGTGTCTTTTGGGGCGTGTTTATGCTTGTGGCGTTGTTGGGCGGCGGACAGGGTATGAAACAGATGCTCAACAGCAATTTTGCGGGCTTTGCGACCAATTCGGCAATGATGTTTTCTCATCAAACCACAAAACCCTACAAAGGCTTCCGCAAAGGCCGTTGGTGGAGTATGGAAATCAATGACATTCAACGCCTTAAAACCAATGTCAGCGAACTCGACGTCGTAACCCCGATGCTGTTTGCAAGCGGCGGCAATGCCATCTACAACGACCGCAAAGCCGAGGTTGGAATCACCGGCAACGCTCCCGACTATCGTTTCATCACGGGTCCAAAAATGCGTTTCGGGCGTTACATCAACAATGTTGATATGCTCCAAAAACGCAAAGTGTGCGTCATCGGCAAAAAGACTTATCAAGAACTTTTCCCCGACGGCAGCGACCCTTGCGGCAAACGTATTGAGGTCAACGGTATTCATTATCAGATAGTTGGCGTTGATTGGAACGTTACAGGCGGCATATCGTTTGGCAGTGCGCCCGGCACTAATATGATAGTACCGATTACCGTGATGCAACAAATTATGCACCGTGGCAACCGCGTTGATATGATAGCCGTAACAGCCAAAAAAGGCGTTGTTATGAGCGATATAATCCCCAAAATGCGCGAAACAATGGCACGCGCCCACTCTTTTGACCCCACTGACAATCAGGCAGTTGAGGTGATGAACACCGAAGTCCTGTTCCAAATGATTGAAGGAATGTTTACGGGTGTCAACATAATGATAATTATGGTGGGCATCGGAACATTGTTGGCGGGCGCAATCGGCGTCAGCAACATTATGATGGTAACGGTCAAGGAACGCACCACGGAAATTGGCATCCGCCGCGCAATTGGAGCGACGCCGCGAATAATTCTCGGTCAGATAATTGGCGAAAGCATCGTCCTGACTTTGGTTGCGGGAATGTGCGGAATAATTTTCGCGGTGCTGATACTTCAAGGAATGGAAAGTATGCCGACGGAACGCCCCGCGCATTTCCAAATTGGATTTTGGACGGCTGTCGCCACAGCAATCGGCGTAAGCATCGTCGGCGTCCTGGCTGGCCTCGCCCCCGCCCTCCGCGCAATGGCAATCAAGCCCGTGGACGCAATGCGAGAAGAATGATGGACTTCTCACCGAATGAAACAAATATAACTAATTTTTTTGACAAATAAATTATAATTCAACAAGTTGAACTATAATTTTACGAATTTAACAAATTAAGATTCATTAGTTTAATTGGCTGTTGCTTGCAACATTTGTTCAAAAATAAAAATTGGTTTGATTGGTTAAATTCGGTGATAAAAAATAATTAAGTTGTAAACAATTAAAACACAATTATAAAAATGAAAAAATTTATTATCATAGCAATTTTAGTGCTTATCTTCATAGGAACGTTTGTTTTCCTGTGGGGAAAATCGCAGCCAGAAGTGATTGAATACGAAGAAGTTCATCCATCAATCGGCACTGTCAGCAAATCAACAATCGTTACCGGCAAGATTGAGCCGAGGAACGAAGTAAACGTGAAACCACAGATTTCGGGCATCATCACCGAAATCCTCAAAGAACCCGGACACAAGGTTGCCAAGGGCGATGTGATTGCAAAAATCACCGTAATTCCCGACATGGGTCAACTCTCGAGCGCAGAGAGCCGCGTGCGCCTTGCTGAAATCAACCTCAAACAGGTGGAAACCGATTTCAAACGCGACGAAAACCTTTACAAACAGCAACTTATCTCCGCCAACGAGTATGAAAAATCGGCTCAGCAACTCAAACAGGCTCGCGAGGAAAAATCCGCCGCCGAGGACGCTTTACAGGTTGTCAAGGAAGGTTTTTCAAAGACTAATGCAAGCGCGTCGAGCACTTTGATACGCTCCACAATTTCGGGCGTCATTTTGGATATTCCCGTCAAGGTTGGCAATTCTGTCATCAATTCCAACTCCTTCAACGACGGCACCACAATCGCCACAATCGCCAATATGAACGACCTGATTTTCAGGGGCAACATCGATGAAACCGAGGTAGGACAAATCGTGGAAGGTATGCCGATGAAGATAACGATTGGCGCGTTGCAGGACTCGCAGTTTGACGCGGTTTTGGAATACATTTCACCCAAGGCAACCGAAAGCAACGGCGCAAACCAGTTTGAAATCAAGGCTGCAATGCGTGTAAAAGACGACAGCAAAATCCGTTCTGGATACAGCGCAAACGCCGAAATTGTACTTGCAAAAGTTGAAAACGTGGTCGTAGTTCCCGAAAGCGTCTTGGAGTTTGAAGGCGACAGCACATTTGTCCTCATTCCCGACGGCACCACCACTGACGGCACAAAAAATTACACCCGCAAAAGCGTCTCCACCGGCCTCTCCGACGGCGTAAACATCGAAGTAAAATCCGGCATCGACACCACCGCAACCGTCCGTGGCTCACAGATAATCAAGGAAGAATAATTTAATTTTTTACAACGAATTAAACGAATTAAACAAATATAAAAAAAGAAATTCGTTCCATTCGTTTAATTCGTTGTTAAAAATCAAAAACTATCAGCAATGAAAAGAGTTATAACCATCATATTTTCAGCGGTTTTGATGACGACAACCGCCACTGCGCAGACCCGTGAATGGACGTTGCAGGAGTGCACGAATTACGCCGTTGAAAACAACCTTTCGGTAAAGCGCACCGAAGACAACCTCCACCGTCAGGAAATCCAATTGAACTCCGCCCAAAACGCCTATTTGCCGAGCGTCAATGCGAGTGTGGATCAGAATTTTTCGTTTGGTCGCGGTCTTACAGCCGACAACACTTATTCAAACACCAACACACGTTCCACATCGTTCAGCCTGGGGGCAAGCGTCAATTTGTTCAATGGTTTTCAGACCAAAAACAATGTGGAACTCAGCAAACTTAATCTTGCCGCATCAACCGCCGACCTCGAAAAGGCTAAAAATGACATCCGTATTCAGGTTGCGCAATCATACGTGCAAATCCTTTACGATATGGAAATTGAGGACGTTGCCCGCCGTCAGATTTCGATTGATTCGGCGCAAGTGGCACGTTTGGAGGCGTTTGTAAACAACGGCAAGGCGTCCGAGGCTGAACTTTCGCAGCAACGTGCATCCCTTGCAAACAGCACCCTGACGCTCACGCAAGCCATCAACAACAAAAAACTCGCGCTCCTGACCCTCGCCCAAATTTTGGAACTGCCCAACGCCGACGATTTTGCAATTGTGCGCCCCGACACTTCTTCAATGCGCCCCGAACCAATCGTAATGCCCAACGACTCAGCAAGTTCCATCAATTACCAAAGGCCTGAGATTTTGGCGGAGGAAATCCGTCTTGAAGCCACTGAATACAACCTGAAAATTGCCAAAGGTCAAGCATTGCCGACGCTGAATTTGAGCGCGGGAATGGGTACGAATTATTACAATTCGAGCAATGGTTTTAAGGTTGAATCGTTTGGCAAACAACTTGACAACAATTTCAGCCAATATGTTGGTCTCAACCTTAACATCCCGATTTTCAACCGTTTCCAAGTCCGTAACAACATCCGCGACGTCCGCATTCAGCAATATTCTCAACAGCACAACCTCGACCTCGCTCGCAAAAACTTGTACAAGGAAATTCAGCAAGTAACCCTCAACGCCGAAAATGCCACGGCGAAAGTTGCCGCCGCCCGCGAAGCCGTCCGCAATTCCGAGACCGCCTTCCGCCTCGCCCAAGCGAAGTATGAAAACGGCAAATCAACAATCACCGAGTTCAACGAATCCAAAAACTCCTTCCTAAAATCCCAATCCGACCTCGCCCAAGCCATCTACGAAAATATGTACAACACAATGTTGCTCAGATGGTATCAAGGGGAAGAAATGGGTTGGTAAAAGAGAAAAATAAGTTGCCACATCACCCATTTTTAGGGGCAATGTGGCAACTTTTTGTATGCAATAAGTTGCCACATTAACACATTTTAACTATGATGTGGCAAATAATATGGGGAAATAATTTGCCACACTAAAAGATTTGGATTAAATTTGTGCCGTACTAATAATCAAGAAAATGGCAGAATTAATTGGCAGAAAAAACGAAATCAAAGAGTTTAAGCACATTTATAACTCGTCAAAAGCCGAATTTGTGGTTGTTTACGGACGCAGACGTGTTGGCAAGACCTTCATTGTCAACCATTTGTATTCGTCGCAAATGTGTTTTTACCATACAGGGCTTTCGCCGATAGAAAAGGAAAACAACACCAAGAAACAACTGCAAAATTTTGCATTTTCGCTTGCAAGTTATGGGCTCAAAATTGATTCCACACCCGAAAATTGGCTCGAAGCATTTGAACTTTTGAAACAGCTGATTGCAAGCAAAACTGTTGCAAAAGGCAGGCGTCGCATCATTTTTATCGACGAAATGCCTTGGCTCGACACTCCCAAATCGGGGTTCATTACAGGCTTCGAACACTTTTGGAACGGTTGGGCTGCCAATCAAAGCGACATTATGCTTATAGTTTGTGGCTCTGCAACATCTTGGATTTCAGACAATTTAGTTAACAATCACGGCGGTTTGTACAATCGTGTCACGCGAGAAATCAATCTGAAACCTTTTTCACTTTCGGAGTGCAAGGAGTATTATAAAAAACACAACATCAATTTTGACCGATACGACCAAATCCAATCGTATATGATTTTAGGCGGCATTCCATACTATTTGGATATGTTGTCGCCCGAAAAAAGCCTTGCTCAAAACATTGACAATCTGTTCTTTAAGAAGAATGCAAAACTTAGGTTGGAATACGACAGATTGTTTTCGTCGGTATTCGTCAACTCCGACACTTACAAAAAAGTTGTAGGCGTGCTCAAAGAAAAACGCATCGGTTTTACGCGCAAAGAAATTTCCCAAAAAACATCCATACCATACGGAGGCGGCTTGTCAAAAATGCTTAATGTATTGGAAACCAACGATTTAATAATTTCGTATATTCCTTTTGGAATGACCAAGAAAGATACAATGTACAAACTGATTGACCCATATTGTCTTTTTTACAACTTTTTTGCGTCGGAAACCAAAAACGAAAACTTTTTTTCTGACAACGTTAATACAACCAAACTTAACGCATGGCGGGGCTATGCCTTTGAGGATTTTTGTTTTTCACAAACCGAAAAAATCAAAAATGCGCTTGGCATCAGCGCGGTGCAGACGTCGATTGCGCCGTTTATCAAAAAAGGCGATTCGGAAGACGACGGCACACAGATAGATATGGTAATCGACCGAGCCGACAGGGTGATTCACCTCTGCGAAATCAAATTCTACACCGACGATTTCACTCTCACGAAATCATACCTCAAAGAATTGCGGCACAAAATAACAGTTTTGTCGGAAACAGTGCAAAAACGTCTGAAATTTGCACCCAACATCCGCCTGACGCTTATAACAACATTCGGTCTCAAAACAAACGAGTATAGCGGCAATTTTCAAAACGTTGTCACCATCGAAGACTTGTAGACTATATATGCAACAGGTACAACACAATGTTGCTCAGATGGTACCAAGGCGAAGAAATGGGGTGGTAATTATATGAAAACAAAATCGGCTGCCAATTACGACAGCCGATAATCGTTTTCATTCGCTTTTCATCACCCAATCCACAATGTTTTTTTCGGTGCTTGAAAAACTTACGCCGACTTTGATGATTTTTCGGTTGTCCATTGCAAAGCGTCCGGCGTAGTTTTTTATGTTGATTTGGTTGAGGGCGGTTTGGGCGTCTTGGTCTATCTTGAACTCAAAAATGTAAACATAATCATTGTTGATGAGGATGCTGTCGGCGCGACCTTTTGAAAAATGTGCCTCACTGACGATAAATTCTCCCAGAATAGTGAAAACCAAGTATATAACATTCTGAAAATCACGTTCTATAAGTTTCACGCTTTTGTCGTTGGCGTATGGAATGGCGCAAAACAACGCCTTGAAACGCTCGATGGCGCTTTCGATGTCGCATTTGCGAAAATCTTCCTTAAATTTTGTGTATTCCAATCCGTCGGGGTTGGCGTCATTGATGTAAAACTCTTTGGCGAGCGAATTGAAAAAACTCATTTCCACTTCATAATCAGGGAATCCGAGGGTGTATGTACGGAAATTTTTTTCGTATGATTTGATGGTAAGATAGCCCGTATAATACAACAGCGGAATAAGTTCGGTCTTGAACTCATCATCCTTGTAGTTTTTGAGTTCGTCTTTGCCATATTCAACGTCGCAGCGCAGGGTTTTGATGTCAAAGTTTGAGTTTTTGATGCGCTTCATCAAAATAGTCGGCGTTCCGGTTTCGTACCAATAGTTTTGGAAATCCTTCTTTTTCAATACATTGAAAAGGCTTACGGGATTCAATACTTTTTCACCACGTTCATGAAAAAGGTAACAGTCGTACCATTTGTAAAGTTCGGCGGTCATTTCGTCAAACGTTACGTCCTCTTGTTTGGCAAAATCTTGGATTTCGCCGGTGAAAATCGACAGCAATTCATCGTGCGTTACACCGCAAACTGCCGAATAATTTGAATCAATCGAAATGTCTTCGGGTTGGTTGTTGCCGCTGAAAATTGACGTTTTGGCAAACTTTGTAACGCCCGTCAGAAATACAAAGCGGAAATAGTTGTCGTAATCTTTGAGAACCGTGAAAAACTCGCGGTAAGTCTTTTTGTCGTCGTCGAGATGCTCGCTGTTGATGAGAGGATTGTCGTATTCGTCAACGATGAAAACTGTTTGAAGCCCTGTTTTTTCGTAAACGCGGGTTACAATCGTGCCAAATTTTTCTGCAAGCGACAATTTTGGATTGTCAACCGCAACGCCGTTTCGCTCGGCAAAATCGTCCAAAGCATTGTTCAGGCGGTTGCGCAATGCGTTTTCTTTTGAAAAATCGCCGCTCGCCAAAGGCAGGTAAAACACAGGGTAGCGCGTCCAATCTTTTTCGATTTCAGAGATTTTGAGACCTTCAAACAAATCCTTCTTTCCCTCGAAAAAATTGCATAACGTTGTGCACAACAGACTTTTACCAAATCTGCGCGGACGTGCGAGAAAATACGCCGTGGTGCCCGAATACGCCAATTTATATACATAATCGGTTTTGTCGATATACACGCAACCGTTTTTCCTCAGTTTCTCAAAACTCTGTATGCCTAACGGATATTTTACCATAATACAATCCTGTTTTAGTTTTTCGCAAAGATAATTATTTTTTATTTGATTAACAAAAAAAGTTCATAATCAAAATCCCACAAAAAAAAATCCTCGAATTTCTTTTTTATACCAAAAATAATCCATACATTTGGAAAATTAATTCTTAAAACCTGATATTATGGATATAGCAATGATTTTGGAACTGTTGATTGTTCTTGGCGCGTTGTATGTAGGCTCGCGGTACGGCAGCCTTGCGCTCGGAGCAATTTCGGGCATTGGACTTGCCCTGTTGGTGCTGTGTTTCGGTCTGAAACCCGGCACGCCGCCCACCGATGTAATCTACATCATCATAGCCGCCGTTACGTGCGCGGGCATGATGCAGGCGTCGGGCGGTATGGATTGGCTGATTCAGCTCGCCGAAAAACTCCTGCGTAAGCACCCCAACCACATCACGATTCTTGCGCCGCTGAGCACATTTTTCCTCACCGTGCTTGTGGGTACTGGACACGTGGTATATACTCTGATGCCGATTATTTGTGACATTGCGCTCAAAAAAGGCATCCGTCCCGAGCGTCCGTGCGGCGTGGCGAGCGTGGCAAGTCAGGTGGGCATCACGTGTTCGCCGATTGCGGCTGCGGTGGCGTCGTTTGTGATTATTTCAAATTCCAACGGCTTCGATGTCAACAATTTGCAGGTAATCGGCGTAACAATTCCCGCTTGTCTGTGCGGTCTTATGGCGGCTGCCGCGCTTAGCTATCGCCGTGGCCTCGACCTCGACAAAGACCCGAAATTTCAGGAGCGTCTCAAAGATCCCAAAATGAAGGAATATATGTACGGAAGTTCGGCGACGTTGTTGGACAAGGAAATCAGCAAGGAGGCGAAACGTGCGGTCTATATTTTTGTAGGTGCGTTGGCGTTGATTGTGATGTATTCGGTGTTCCAAATTGCGGGCTGCGACCTTCGTCCTAAATTTGACGGCAAACCTATCGGCATGAACATCATCATCCAAATCGTGATGATTACCGCCGCCGCATTTATGATTATATTCTGCAAGGCCGCGCCCAAAAAAGCTGTCGCCGGTGCGGTATGGCAGAGCGGCATGGTGGCTGTCGTGGCTATTTATGGCATTGCGTGGTTGGCGGATACGTATTTCAGCAACTATCTCGACGTGATGAAAAGCGGTTTGGAAGGCATCGTGAGCACACATCCGTGGACGATTGCATTTGCATTTTTTGCGGTTTCGGTGCTGATAAATTCGCAGGGTGCAGTGGTGGTTGCAATGCTGCCGTTGGCGTATTCGCTGGGCATTCCGGGACCCGTTTTGTTGGGCGTATTGCCAAGCGTTTATGGATATTTCTTCATCCCAAATTATCCGAGCGATATTGCAACAGTCAATTTCGACCGCTCAGGCACCACCGTCATTGGCAAATACCTTCTGAATCACAGTTTTATGATGCCAGGTTTGGTGAGCGTTACGGTTTCCACGCTTGTGGGAATGGCGATAACGTGGATGTTCTATTAATATACAAAAATTGTGGACAGATGATGCAATTGGCATCGCTGTCCACAGTTTTTTATTTCAATATTTTCATAAACTCTTGATATTCATTATCAGTGAGTTGCAAACATTTTTTACGTTTGAATTTTATGCTGACAGCCTGATTTCGCATTAGACACTCATTATTGTTGATGTCTTCAAAACGTATTGGAGAGATTTTTTTTGCCTTACAAAGGGTTGTCCTTGTTTTGAATTTATCAAACGGCGTATAAATTGCGTCAGTATTAGCACGACAGATGGAATGAATAAAATAGTAAGGTTTTGTTACATAAATCAATATAACGTCGCCTTGTTTTATTTGTTCATTGCATACACAAACAAAATCATTTCGTTTGTGAGAACAAAATTCTTCCAATTTTTCATAATCTTTATTTTCTCCATCACAACCTATTAACCAATAATTTGTAGGGTCAGGTAAAACTGTTTCATCTTTCTGTTGTTGATTATAACACGCTGTTGCAAAGCCATATAAGCAACCGCAAAACTCTTCATCAGTCAAAGAGTTTTGCTTTTGAAATTCGTTCCAAATTTCACAAATGTCGTAATAATATAGAAATAAATCTTTATAATCATCTGTACTTTGTATCGATGGCAAATCTATTCCCAATATTTTACTGTTTCTCAGCGTAATATCGACTCTTTTCCTATATAAGAATGGTTTGAAAAAACTGTTTACGGTTGACAAAAAAATAGATATTGAATCAATATGATAAAGTTTGTTTTCTAATTCATCTGCCATCAAGTATTTATCTCCATCAATGAGTATAGGATTTTCATCAAAATCTACACAACAATAATGATCCAAATCAAATTCACAAATAAATTTCCAAAACTCATCTCTGTTCATTTTATTTGGAACAAAATTATCTTTGTTAATTCTGTTTTGAATCATCTGCCACGTAAATGTATCATCATAATTTTCGTCGCAAAAAGTATCACATATTTCTGCCGAATAAATAATACCCATCATTTCATCATCAGTAAATAAATCTATGAAGTATCGTCCTTCTGATGAATTTTTGTACTTGTTCCAAAGTTGCTTGTCCATATCGCGTGTGAGTTCAATGAAATCATTAATTTTTCCTTTCAATTATGACTTTGAACAGTTCGCCGCTGCGGTCATTTTCAAAAATTATATCCGGCTGCACTCTTAACGCCCTGATAATGCCTGAACCCAAACCTTTGTACATCATTAGTTTTGATGCAAATGAAACTACAAGGTTGTTTCTGACAACGGCGTTGCCTAACTTTATGTTCTCAATTGTCAAGGAGTTAGGCAGACAGCCGGGACTAATTATCTCTATGCGATTGTCAAAAATGAAAACCCTTACGGAGCCATTTATCGAGTAATCGCGGTGCGTCAAAGCATTTTGAACAAGTTCTTGAAGTGCAATTTCGGATATTTCCAAAATGCCGTCATTGTTGAAATTCTGTCCTTGTTGCGTGTGATGCAAATTCCTGTTAAAGAAATGCATAACATCGTCAAACATTTTTGGAATTGTGCCGGTGATTTCTTGACTGTCCCTATATTGAGTTCCAGCAAGTTCGTTTCCATAAAATGCAACAGCTTTGATACAAAACGCAGGACGATATTTTTGAGGTTTTTTACCGAAAAACATCAAGCCTCCAAGTGTCAACCGATTGTCTTTCAGGATATTAATATTCTTGCAAAGTGTCGGAGTAATGTCGTCTTTGTCGCGTTCAAAACCGTCTATTTTCGTCAAATATTCTATTACCTTTTCTTTGTCGATGTCTTCAAATGACGTGTACGGAACAATCATTTCGTCAACATACAACTGTCCCGACTGTTGGAAAAGGCGGATTTGTTCGTTGTTGTCGGTAAGGCGGCGTTTGTCGCCGCCTTGCTTCAACCAAATGACGCCATTTTTATCCTTGTATGGTTTAGAAATGCCTTTTTCAATAGTTGCAACCAGCACACGTTTCTTTTCGCCGTCGGTTTGCAGTGTTACAACCTCCGTCGTTATGAAAATTTGTGGTTTTACAAAGTCTGATGCGATGATAGCAAGTTTGTTGCCGATTTCTTGAATTTTAGCGTAGTCAAGCCCGCATACTTCGCCTGTCTTGTCCTTTATGCCAAAAAGGATTTGACCGCCATCGGCATTAGCCATAGCAACCATTTCGGCGGCGATGCTGTCATTGTTGTCCAAAAGTTCCTTGAACTGCACCTTGCTCGTTTCTCCACAAGCAACTATTTCAGTTAATTCTGTCTCAGTCATAATTGAAATCTTTTTTCTCGCAAATATATGAAAAGTTTCTATATGAAAGCAAAACAACAATTATTTTTTTGCTCGCGCAGACGAGCCATCCGCACTCCAATCTTTTTTATTTCTTTTTATACCAATCCTGCAAAATATAAAACGCCAATTTTTTCTCGCCATTGTCGGAGAAAAGGCCTTTTCTGTTGTAATAATCCTGAACTCCATCAAGCACGCGGCGGGGCGAGCGGAAGTCCTTCAAAATCCACGGCGTTGTGCCGGCGAGTCCGTCGATTTTGTCCAACATTGCAACGTTTTCTTTGTACAGATTTTCCTGAAATTCCTCTGTCCAACGCTGATTTTTTGCGCCGTGGAGACCATACTTTGCACCGCCGCCAAACTCGCTGACAATCACGGGCTTATCGTATGGAATTTCCCACGTCATTTTGGGCGCGTCGTTCACATCGCGATACCAACCGATGTATTGATTGAAACTAATCACATCCACATATTTGTTCATATTGTCCTGCAATTTGTTGTGATAATTAGCCGCCGACAAAACCTCCATCGCCATACTAATCAGGCGCGTGGAATCCAACGAGCGGGCGTGAGAGGCGAGTTGCGCGAGGAATTTTTCGCGGTCGTTGCCGTGCGGAGTCTCGTTGGCGATAGACCAAATGATGACATTTGCGCGGTTTTGGTCGCGGAGAATCATATCGGTGAGTTGACGCTTTGCATTGAGGAGAGTGCCGGGATTTTTCCAATCAATCGTCCAATAAACCGGAATTTCCGACCATACGAGAATGCCCTGTTTTTCAGCCTCGCGCACCATATATTCGTTGTGCGGATAATGTGCAAGGCGCACAAAATTGCAGCCCAATTCCTTCGCCATCGAGAGCAATTTTTTTGCGTCTTCGGTAGAGTTTGCACGACCGCCGCCATTGGTCTTTTCCTCGTGGATACTGATGCCGCGCAGGAAAATCGGCTTGCCGTTCAGGAGGATTTTTTTGCCTTGGGTTTCGATTGTGCGGAATCCGATTTGGTCTTTCAGGACTGATGCGCCGAGTTTCAATTCCACGTCATAGAGTTTGGGATTTTCGGGCGACCAAAGCGTCAGGTTTTTAGCCGTCAACATTCCCTCAATCACGCCGTTGCGGTTGGACGTAAACGACTGACGGATTTTGAGTTCGGGGATTGAAATCTCCACTGTTTTTCCGGCGGATTTTGTGTTGAGGTTGATGCTGAAATAGATTTGATTTTTTGTGGTTTTGTCGAGGTCAAAATTGTAATTTTGGATGTAAACATCGTCGGTCTCCACGAGATAAACATCGCGTGTGATGCCGCCATAATTCCACCAGTCGAAAATCTGTGTCGGCACATTTTCCTTGCGGCGTTTGTTGTCAACTTTCACAATCACAACGTTTTCGCCGTCCTTTATGATGTCGGTAACGTCATAATTGAAAGCCGTGAAGCCGCCCTCGTGGATGCCGAGGATTTGGGTGTTGAGGTACGCAATCGCCTCGTAATTCACCGCGCCAAAATACAGAATTGCGCGTTTGCCGGGCTTCTTGGTGTATTGGAACGACTTCTTGAACCAAACTGTGCCTTCATAGAAAAACAGGCGGTCGTCCTTGGTGTTCCAATCCGACGGAATCTGCATCGTTGCAGCCTTGTCGAAGTCATATTCCACCAAATCTTCGGGACGTTGCGGCTTGGCGTTGCGGAAAAATCCCCACGGCGTCGGGTTCATCCTGTAATCGTAATAACCCTCCTCCTGCACATCGACGATGTAATTCCAATCGCCATTCAGTGAGATTTTTTCACGGTTGAGCACATTGCCCAACTGCGTGATTTCTTGGGCATTAACGGCAATAATTACCGCAATGCTCACAATGATTGTTAGTAGAATTTTTTTCATAATCTTGTGTTGTTTTTTGATGAGTGTTATTCTATACAAATTATTTTGCCCCATTATTAATTACTCTTTCAGCAAGTAATTCGGGATTTCTGCGCATATCCCAAAAGTCAACAATTTCAATTATTTCTTCACCAATATAATAAACAATTCTGTTAATGTCGCTTACCTTGACACTTCTGTATTGTAATGCGGCCCTCTCCAAAATTGGCTCTTTTCTGCCAATGTACGGCTGTGTTGACAATAATGAATCTACATAACGAACTTCATTGACAAATTTTATTCGGGTTGATTCTCCGAAATGTTCGTCAATGTAATCCGCCGTTTGGACAAATTCATTTAGGGCAAAATCAGACCATTTTACTTTCATAAAGTTCTCTATTTGTAACGATCTTCCAACATTTTGAAAACTTCTTCGCTGTCCTTGCACTTGCCCTCCTGAATCTGTTGATGCCCCAACATTGCTCTTTTTATGAATTTTTCTTCGGTGGGTGTGAGTTCGCGATTATCCTTTTCCTCCGCTTTCGCCTCTTCGTAGAGATGGTCAGCAATCCATTTTTTGTTGTCTGCCGTCAACGAGAAGGAGTGAAGAAAATTCAATATTGAGTCTAATGAAATTGTTACGTCCATAATCTTTTTTTTAATTCATTAACGTTGCAAATGTATAACATTAATTGTAATACTCAAAATTTTTTTTGCCGTTAACGCCTATATTTAAACCATTCCGCCGTCGCTGTGTCCAACGGTCAACACACATCATCAAAAACCTTTACACTATGCGAAAGACACTTTTACTAATTGCTGCCTCGGCGATGCTATATGCGTGTGGCGGCGGCGACTCTGCCAAAAAAGTCGCTGGCCCGCTTACCCTCAACGACCGCGATTATTTTGAAAGGCAGGGCGTCAACGTGCTGATATTCAGCAACGATTTTAATGGTGGATTCAACGATGAAAAAAATTCAGGCATCGAAATTATCCATCACGGAGTGCGCACCGTACAGGGTGGGGCAGTGAGGCTCAACAACACTCCCGAACAATGGGATCTCGTGCCGAAAACCGTGAGCCGCACCGTCAACAAGGACGACAATTCAATCGAGGTAAAACTCCGTTATGAGGATTACGACTTTGATTCGCGCATCGTGGCTCAGGCTAAGGGCAACGCCGTGGAAATTTCGGTGTATGTTGACAAGCCCGTCCCCGAAACCCTGAAAGATGCGGGCTTCAATCTCGAATTTCTCCCGTCTCAATATTGGAGCAAGACATATTTGATGGACGGTCGCCCGAATCTGTTCCCGAAATACGCTGCAAGTCAAACCGTTACGCGCAGCAATTCTGAAAAACCAAAACAATTCAAAGGTTTCAAGACCTACGACGACCGTGGCACCGACAAGTTCATCGACCCGCTGCCGATGGAGACGGGACACGAAATCATTGTCGGCTCCGATTGTCCCGAAAGGTTGATTAAAATCACCTCAACTGACAATGAATTAAAACTTTACGATGGTCGTATGTTGGCGCAAAACGGCTGGTACGTACTGCGCAGCGTGATACCACAGGGCAAGACCGGCAAGGTGATTTCATGGACGATTGAGCCTAACGCCATCGACGGTTGGATTCGCAAACCCAACATCGGATTTTCGCAGGTTGGCTACATTCCCAATCAGCCTAAAACCGCCGTCATCGAACTCGACCCCAATGACAATGTGCGCCCCACGGCTCAACTCTACAAAATCGGCGAAGATGCCAAGCCCTCAATGGTTTACGAAGGCAAAACCGACCTTTGGGGCAAGTATTTCAAGTACAATTATGTAAAGTTTGATTTCTCCCAAATCAACACTCCCGGCATCTATTACATCAAATACGGCGACGTGGAGAGCGAGCATTTCATCATCAACGATAATGTCTATGACAAGATAACCGACGCCACGAGTGACATTTGGATTCCCATCCACCTCAACCATATTATGGTCAACGAGGGCTACCGCATTTGGCACGGCGAACCGTTCAAGGAAGGCTACATCCAAGCACCGCCGAGCGACCATTTTGACCTCCATTTCCAAGGCGCGACCGACACCAAATACAAGCCTTACGAACTGATTCCGGGCTTGAATGTAGGCGGATTTTTCGACGCGGGCGACTTCGACATCGAGACTGGTTCCAATATCAGCGTCGTCCAAAACCTCGTGCGCACGTGGGAACTTTTCCGCTCGGAGCGCGACGAAACTTTTGTGGATGAAAAACAGCGTTATGTAGATCTCCATCGTCCCGACGGCGTGCCTGACATTATGCAATACATCGAACACGGCGTCCTCAATCTCGTTGCCCAAGCCGAAAACATCGGTTATATGGCTACAACGCTATCTAACGGAGTATTAGACAATTACCATCATCTTGGCGACGCAGCATCCATTACTGACGGTCTCCGTTACGACCCGAAACTCCCGCCCTACACCAAATCCGCCGACGGCAAATGGAGCGGCACAAAGGACGATATGTGGGCATTTACAACGCGCAATCCTATGCTTGACAACCGCGCCGCAACGATGTTTGCAGCCGCGAGCCGCGTGTTGAAGGGTTATAACGACGACCTCGCCAACCGCGCCCTCGTGCAGTCAAAACGATTGTTCAAGGAGTCGCAGGCACTCATCGAGCAACGCCGCAACGACCAAAATCGCCACACTTCCGGCGAACACGACGAACTTTTGCTCCGTGGTTTTGGCGACATTGCCGCCGACATCCAACTCTACGCCGCCACCCGCGAGCAACAATATCTCGACAATTTTGAGGCGAAAATTTGGAAGGCTCTCGACTACAATGTCAATTTCACAATCCAAACCGCACTCGACGCAGTGCCTTATATGCCAGACGGTTACAAAGAAAAACTCCGTCCCTATATGGAGAAATACAAGGTTTATCTCGACAGCCTTGCCATCCAAAATCCCTACGGTATTCCCATCGGACTTGGCAACTGGGCGGGCGGCGGTCAGACAGTTTCGCACGGCACGGCGGTATGTTACGCCCACAAATATTTCCCCGACATCATCGGCAAGGAATACGCCTTTAAGACAGCCGCTTGGCTCTTTGGTTGCCATCCTTACCATAATTATTCCCTCGTAGCGGTAATTGGCGCAACCCACCCGAAATCAGTATTTTACGGCAACAACCGCGCCGACTTTTCCTTCATCCCCGGCAATATGGCGCCCGGCATCCTGTTCCGCAAGCCAGACCATTTTGAAAACTTCGACGACTGGCCATTCCTTTGGGGACAAAACGAAGGCACAATCGCCGGCAACACAGGCTACCTGATATTTGGCATGGCATTCAAGGAAATGATAAAAATGTAACATTCCCAAACATTTGCAGGCAATAATTCCAGACCGTCTGTGGCGCAAGCCTCAGGCGGTTTTTTTATTTGTTTTTTCAATATATAATTATTACATTTGCGGTATTTAATCCGCAATCAAATGGACGCCCCGCATCGTTGATTATATCCACAACAACCCATCAAAATGGGCAAACGATATGTTTCGCCAATGATTTCAATGTAATCGGGTTATGGTACGTTCCATAAACATCAATTTATGCAATGTAATCGGGTAGGGGCGTACCTCGTGTACGCTCCGCAAACATCCATTGCAAATATCATCATCGGTCATATTCAATGGGACGGAACACGCCCCAAACGAACGCATATTTAATGGGAAGGAAAACGCCCAAACGCACGTATATTTTATGGGACGGAACGTACACAAGGTACGCCCCTACGCCCATCATCGTGCATATTCAATGAAATGGAACGTACACAACGTATGCCCCAACCAATCATCTGGAAAATAAATCTTTTCACATCTATGAGTATTTCCGAAAAATGTTGTAAATTTGCCGTACAAAACATTATAACTACTAATACTTATGAAAAGATTGACATTATTTGCATTGGCTCTTGCGATGTTTGCGGCGTGTGGCACGCAGACTAAGCAACAGGACAAAGCCCCTGGAAATCCCGTGCTGACCATTGAAGGCGGTCAGGTTCAGGGCGTTGACACCGACATTGAGGGTGTCGTAGTTTATAAAGGCATTCCATACGCCGCGCCGCCGATTGGCGAAAACCGTTGGAAGGCTCCGCAGCCGGTTGTGCCGTGGAAGGGCGTCAAGGTTTGCGACCAGTTCGGACATCCGGCGTTCCAGGGTGCGCACTATGACGGCGGCTACACCACAGAATGGGGATACGGCGAGGAGAAGGCTTACAGCGAGGATTGCCTCTACCTAAACGTCTATACCAAGGCGTCCGCACAGCCCGAAAAGAAACTGCCTGTCGCAATTTGGATTTTTGGCGGCGGACTGAGAGAAGGGTGGCGCTCTGAGCCTGAGTTCGACGGTCAGGAATGGGCGGCAAAAGATGTCGTCCTCGTAACCTTCAATTACCGCGTCGGTCCATTCGGATTCTTTGCACATCCCGAAATCTCCGCCGAAGACCCCGCACACGCTACTGGCAACTGGGGCACTCTCGACCAAATTGAAGTGATGAAATGGGTCAAGAAAAACATTTCTCAATTTGGCGGCGACCCCGACAATGTGATGATTTTCGGACAGAGCGCGGGCGGCCGCAGCACAAAATTCCTCTCATCGTCGCCGCTTACCAAAGGCCTTTTCAACAAAGCTGTCATAATGAGTGCCAGCGGTTTGCAGAAGCCGTTGCCGAAGGAAGAAGCCGACAAACTGCCGCCATTTTTCCGTCAGAGCCAGTTGACACTCGCCGAGGCTGAAAAACAAATCAAGGAAGTTTGCGACTGGGCAAACCTCAAAACTCTCAAAGACCTCCGCTCGGCGTCAACCGAGGAAATTTACGCCCTCGGTGCGCTCTACACCCGCGCCACTGGCAAGCGCAGTTGCCTCAATGCCGGTCCCATTGCGCCTTACGTTGACGGTTACGTGTTACCAAAGGCTTTCGACGATGCCTGCATTGCTGGTGAAATTGCAGCCGTGCCTTATATGATTGGTTGCACGCTCAACGACCCGGGCAATATGGCTGACCAAATCAAGGATTTCTGCCTCAATCGTCAAGAAAACGGCGGCAAGGCGTGGGCGTACCAGTTTGCAAGACCGTTGCCTGACGACGGCAGCCATCCTGAAGATTATCTCAAAGGCGCGTTCCATTCGTCGGATTTGTGGTATGTTTTCAAATCGTTGAAACATTGTTGGCGTCCGTGGACAAAGGGCGACTGGGAATTGTCGGAAAAGATGCTCACCGCCTGGTCTAATTTCGCCAAATACAGCGACCCCAACGGCGCAAACGGCGGCGACTGGAAACCATACACCGCCGACAATCAACAGTTTATGCGTTTCAAATTGGACGATAAAGACGCCGAGGCATCGTCGTTAGGAGAGCCGATGAAACCGTAAGTTTTTTTAGGAATAATTGAATACAACCGCCGCGAAGAATATGTTTCTTTGCGGCGGAGTTTTTTATGAATACAATTGTTTTTTCCTAATCTCAATCATCAACTCGTTCACAAAATCCACATCAACTTTTTCACGAATTGTTGATTGTTCTATTGCGCTGTTCATCAGTGCTTTGTCTTCTTCGAGCATAGCAATTATTTCATCGTATTCATACTTGTGATTGCGCACGTCCATTAGAAATTGTCGGTCCCAAGTGCGTTCGAGGATGATGCCTTTGCCCTCGGCTATTTCCCGTGCAGTATGAATCATACGGAAACAATGCATTATGTTTTTTGAGTCGTAATTTTTGTCAAGATTGGAGGCGTAACGCACTGGGTTGCGGTTTTTTACCCATTGTTGATATTCGGAATATTGCTTGCAATGTGTCGAATATCCTTGCTCGTTGTACGAAATAAAACACATAGGCTTAACGTGCTTATTTTCAATGGACGACAACCTTATTTCGCCGTCGTCATTTACGATTCCCCTGTAAAATTCTCTTGAAATAGATGACAATCTCGACACTGTTTCCTTGATGTCTGTATCACCAAAATATTCCGCCGCAAAATTCAAGAAAGCCGCATCGCCACGCCAGCCTTCCACCTCCGCCACGTGCGACCCAAAATCGTAATAAACACCATAAACATCGTGCATGTTAGGCACGTTGACAAGTCCGCAAAAATCGCTGCGGAGGTTGCGTTTTTGTAGCCAAGTGTCAATTTTTATGCTGCCCTGTCCGTGGAACGTATAAATAAAATCGTATGGCGTAAGGCGTTGATTGACAGGGTTTACAATTTTCTTATTAAGACCGCGAGCCTTTTCTATTTGCGACTTTGCGTACCCATAAAACGGGTTGAAACACTGTTTGCTTATGAACTTTTCTCTGTTGTCGATGACAATTTGCATCAATGGGTTTACTTCGCCGATTATTTTGTCTTTTGGCACGAAAATGCTCTCCAAAACCGTCGGATTTGATTTGATTAACAGCCTCAAAAGTTCGCCTATTTCGTACCAGGTGTTGTCGTGTCTTGTATCACTCACTTGTCCTTGATAACCGAAACATCCAAGCAATTGTTCCTTAGTGCAAATAAACACCCCGCCTGTATCGACGTCTGATTCAGGCGTATTGAGGTTATACAAATGGCTTCCGCGAATGTACTCGTACAATAGCCGATTGTCAGCGCGGATAATGTCGAAGTTGGTCATAATGTTGTATTTTTTGATGGCAAATATAAAGGTTTATTAGGAGAAATACAAATTTATATTTTGCAGTTGTGTAGAACGAATGTTGTATGTTTAAATAATTCATTATCTTTGCGAAAATATTCGTCCATTATGACCGACAAAGAAATCCATAATCACTGCCGCAAATACTTGCCGCACATAGAAAATCAACGTTATCAAATGATAACGTACCGCCTCTACGACTCCGTGCCACGCGAAGTAATAGAGCAATGGAAACGTGAGGTTGGAATGCAGGCGGCTCGCCTGCTCAACAATGCGGATGCCTCTATTGGAATGCAGGCGGCTCGCCTGCCAAATATAGCGGGCGAGCCGCCCGCACCCCATTCACAATTTGCATCCGCGTCAAACGCGGGCGAGCCGCCCGCACTCCAAATGCCGACCATAATGCAACAAAAACAACGACAAATGCTTGTCTTAATTGATAAGTATGAAGATACGGGCTATGGTCAATGTTTTTTGAAAAATGACAATGTGGCACAAATTGTAAAGGAGAATTTGATGTTTCACAACGGTAAGAAATACAATTTATTTGAATGGTGCATAATGCCTAATCACGTGCATACACTAATAGAAGTATTCAGGGGTGTTTCATTGTCTGATATTTTACATTGTTGGCGGTCGTACACTGCACATCAAATCAACAAACTCCTCAACCGCACAGGACAAGTCTGGATGATGGAATATTTTGACCGTTATATCAGGGACTACGAACATTTTGATAAAGTAGTCAACTATATACACAATAATCCCGTAAAAGCTGGCATTGTAAAATCGCCATCCGAATATCGTTGGAGTAGTGCTTTTGATGGTGTATTGACTACTTGACTGCCATAGCATAAAAAAAGCAGGCGAGCCGCTTGGAGTGCAGGCGGCTCGCCTGCTAATAATATTGAAGTAATATGATTGGAACGCAGGCGGCTCGCCTGCCAATACGCGAGCGAGCCGCCCGCACTCCATTACTTCAACGTAACTTCTTGCTTTGCACCATTATACTTCACTACAATCTCAGCACCTTTGGAATTTGATGCACTAACATAAACTACTGTGAATGTCCTCTCCTTCAACATTCCGGGGAAGTCGCCTTCGCGGTCGGCGATGGTGAGGGTTTTGGTGGCGTCGTTGTACGAGAATTTGATGCGAGCATAGCGTCCTGCCTCGTAGCCGTAATTTGTGCCTTCGTCTTCGTAGAGGGTGAACTCGCCGTTTTTGCCGGCATAGACGTAGAGGCGGATGTTGTCGGCTGACTTTTGACGGGTGTACTCGATTTCGGGGCCAAAGGGAATGATTGAGCCGCCGCGTACAAAGAGCGGAATCTTGTCGTAAGGTGCGGCAACTGTCTTAGACTCACCGCCTTGTGATGCAATGTCGCCGGTGTAGAAATCGTACCAAACTTCGCCTTTCGGGAAGTAAACCTCACGCTCACGGGTCTTGTAGGTGTACACCGGATTTACCATTATCGAAGGGCCAAACATAAATTGGTATGCGATGTTGAGCACTTGTTTGTCAGTGCCAAAATCCATCACCAATGGACGCATAATGGTGTAGTCGTCGAAATGTACCTTAGCCGCCAACGAGTAGATGTACGGCATCAATTTGTAGCGCAAATCAAGATAATACTTGATTGACTTGTAAGTGTCGGTGTTTTCGGGGGCGATGTTCCACGGCTCACGGAACGGGAATTGTCCGTGGCTGCGGTACATCGGTGCAAATGCGCCTACCTGATGCCAACGGACATTGAGTTCGCGCCATTCTTTGAGGTCTTCGGTTTCCTTTTTGGTCTTGTCAAATGCCTGTTGTGCAGCCTGATAACGGTTTTCAACAGAGAAACCGCCAATGTCCTGACTCCAATACGGAATGCCCGAAATTGAGAAATTGAGACCAGCCGTAATCTGAGCCTTCAAATCTTCCCAACGTGTGCCGATGTCGCCGCTCCAAGTGGCTGTGGAATAGCGTTGTTCGCCCAAAAATCCTGAACGGGTGAGCAGAAAAACACGGTTGTTGTTGGGCGAGAAATTCTGCTCGTTGCCAAAACCATTGGAATTCCATTTTGCTGCGGCTTGCAGGGCTTTTGCGTCCTTCTTGTCGATGCCTTGTTTTTCGATGGCTGTCTCGTAGCCGCGTTGTCCGTCGTAGATGGCCTCGGCGTTAACGATTGAATATGCATTGAAATATTCGTCGGACGAACCCAATTCGGTGGGACCGCAGAGCAATTTGCGGTAGTCCATCGGCGTACAGTCGCGGATGTTTGGCTCGGAAGCGTCCATCCACCAAGCGTCCATACCGATAGAGCCGAGTTTGTCATAGAGTTGACGCCAGAAAATCTTGCGAGCCTCGGGCGAATAAGCGTCGTAGAAGGCGTAGGTGAAGCCCTTGTAATCGTTGAGCGGGTCGGCGAGCCAATCGCGGAGGCTGTCTTTCAACGATTGCTGATAGATGAATCCCTTGTCGTTCAACTCCTTGAAATGCTCAACGTTAGGATAGAATTTGGGCCAGCACGAAATCATTATCTTGGCGTTCATCGCGTGGATGTCGTCAATCATTTTTTGCGGATTGGAGAACCTTGCGGGGTCAAAATCGTAACTGCCCCATTGGTTGATTGTCCAATAATTCCAGTCCATCACGATGTTGTCGATGGGCAGATGACGTTGACGGAAACCTTTGAGAGCGTTCACGATTTCGTCCTGAGTTTTGTAACGCTCGCGGCTCTGCCAATAGCCCAAAAGCCATTCGGGAGCAATTTGAGCCTTGCCGGTCAATGTTCTGTAACCCGAAATCACTTCGTCGGCGTTGTTGCCCGCAATGAAATAATAATCAAGTTGCTGGGTCATTTCAGACCAGAAAGAGAGTTGGTTTTGCTCCTTTGCGCTTACGGGCTTCAACGCACGGAGACCACAGTAAGCCTCGCCGCCGTCGGGTGTCCATTCGATTTTGATGGAATATTTCTTGCCTTTTTCGAGGTTTGCGGAGAATTTGCGGGCGTTGGGGTTCCAAGCCGTGCGCCAAATCTTGCCGTCGCTGCCGAGCGCGTCTGCATCATAAACGCACTTGCCGTCAATGTAGATATTCTGATAACCCGAATAATAATGCAAGAATCTGTATTCGCCTGATTCTTTGGGTTCTATCTGACCTTCGATTGTTACGGTTGCGCCACCGCCGAGACCTTTGGGAAGCAATCGTCCCACGGTCTTGAAATCCTCGTAATAGATTGAATCTTCGCGCCTTACGATGGGTGCTTGACCCTTGATGTTGTAAGTGCCGGTGAGTGCGCCCGCGTTGCCGTCCTTGTCGTAGAGGGTAAATACATCCTTCAAGAACGAATACGGATTTGGATTGCCAAATCGCATCAACGAATACGAATCGAACATCAAGCCGTAATTCCTCGACGATACCACAAACGGCACCGACACCTTTGTATTATATTGGAAAAGTTCCTCGTTTTTGCCCTTGTAGTTCCAGTCGTCTGCCTGATGCTGACCGAGACCGTAGATGGCCTCGTCGTCGGGAGAATCAAACACTGCACGGTAACTCCAACCATTGTAGGTTTCGGGCTTGCCGTCGGCGTGGGTCTGCGTTACTTGGTAGGGTGTCAACGTCTTGCCGTTATCAGCCTCCGAGAGGATTACATTGCCATTGAGGTCGGTGAAAATGACCTTGCCATTGGATGACAAAACGTTGGCTTTCAATGCGTTGGTAACGATTGTAACCGTGTCGCCGTGCTGCTCGACCTTGAAATCGGGTTTGCATTTCTGATTGACCACCGCAAGCGACTGCGGGTCTTTGAAGGCGTTGTCCTTGGTGGCGGATACGCGGATGATTCGGTCGCCAACTACTTGAAGGCGTACCTTCTCGCCTGTGGCTTTTACATTGACTTCCACGCCTTTGTCGGTCTGTACATAGCCCGATTCGCCACCGCCGCCACACGATGCAAGCAGGAAGGTCAACGCGATTGCTGGATAAAAATATCTCATAATAGAACTTGTTTTTAATTAATGCGTTAACAGTAATTGGATAAATGAATTTCGCACAAATTTATAATTATTTTTTGTATTAACGAAAAAAAATTTTGTACAATAACAAAAAAACACGCTCGACCAAAAGGTGGGCGTGTTTATGCTGTTGGGTGAATAGTGTCGGCAATCACAATGTGCCTTAGAACGATTCGAACTCCTTGTCCCTGTCGTCTTTGAGGTTGATTTTGAAACCGTTGTCCGTGTTGTTGGGCTTGTTGACATAAACGCTCGGTCGTTTGGTTTCTGTCGGTTTTGTGGCAGGACGTGTAGCAGGACGGGCAACGGGTTTGTTGGTCTGCTGCTTGGGGAGCGTAATGTTGTCCTTGCCCGGAACGTGGGCGTTGAGGGCGGTGGGTTTGGGTTTGTTGTCAGCCGTTGTGTATTTGTTTGGCACGGTGGATGCGGGTTTTGCAGCCGCCGGTTTCTGCGCTTGTGTGCGCTGTGTGGTCTGTTGCCTTTGTGTCTGAGGACGTTGCGACGGCTTTTTATTGTCGTTGGCATCGTCAATCTTGAAGTACGAAACCGATTCTTTGAGTTCGATGCTCTGTGCGGCGAGGTTTTGGCTCGTTGACGCCATCTCCTCGGCAGATGCGGCGTACTGCTGTATGATTTCGTTGAGACCTTGCACGGCGTCCGTGATTTGGGCGATTCCAGAATTCTGTTCCTGGCTCGATGTCGCGATTTCACGCACGAGTTGCGTGGTCTTTTCGATTTCGGGAATCACTTGCTCGAGCAATGTGCCAGATTCTTCGCTCACGGAAAGTCCCACTTTGGAAACCTTATCGATTTCGGATGCGGCGGTAGCACTGCGCTCGGCGAGCTTGCGCACTTCTGCCGCCACCACTGCGAAACCCTTGCCTTGGTCGCCGGCGCGCGCTGCCTCTACGGCTGCATTGAGGGCGAGGATGTTGGTCTGGAAGGCGATTTCGTCGATGATGGAAATCTTCTGTGCAATGGTCTTCATCGCGTTGACGTTCTTGTGGCTTGCCTCGTTGGTCTTGAGGATGTTTTCGAGAGCCTTGGTGGCGATGCGCTCGGTCTCCTGCGCGTTTTCGCTGTTTTGGGAGATTTGGGCGTTCATCTCTTCCACCGAGCTCGATACCTGCTCCGCCGATGCCGCCTGCTGACACGCGCCGTCGCTCATCATCTGCGATGTGCGCGCCATCTCCTGACTGCTTTGGAGTATCGAATCGGACCCCTCGGTGATATTTTGGATTGCTTCCTTCATCTTTGCCGCCATCGTATTGATTTGCTTGACAATCTCGCCAATTTCGTCGTTGCTCGTCGTCTCTATCTTGACATTGAGGTCGCCGCCAGAAATCTTTGAAATGCCGTCCGCAGCCTCTTTGACGGGGCGCATGATGTTGCGGATGAGGAGTGTTGCTATCAAAATCACCAAAATCACCGTGAAAATCGTGGCTATCGTAATGTTGCGAGCCATGCCGTTGGCGATTTTGGTAGCCATCGATGTGCTTTCGTTTGTCTCATTGCTGTTGTTGGATGCCAAATGTACCATCGCTGTCTTGATTTGCGCTCCGTATCGTGCGCTGAGCATATTGTCTTCCATCGTTTTGGCTTGGTTGACATAATATTGTCCGCTGAGCACCACGTATTGCGAGATGGCGTCGGAGGCGTTTTTGACATCAGCACCGGCTCCAACACCGGGCGCAAAACTTGCCACTTTTGCCATGCCGTCCTTTACTTTTTGGATGGTGGCGGTCACAAAAGCCTTGTTGCTCATGTGTCCCTTGGCGTGTTCCACGGTGCGGATGAGTTCGTCGCAAATGATTGTGCGCTTTACGACGCTCTCGTAATTATTGCGGTTGATGGTCTTGGTGAGTGCCGTCCTGATATTCTCGATGCTCGTGTAAAAACGGCTCTTGAGGGTTTCGAGCTGTTCGTACTGGTGACTCATCTCTGTATTGAGACGGCTGTATTCTTCGGCGAGCTGTTTGTATTTCGGGATGATTTCTATTATAGAATCCACGATGATGCGGTCGTCGCCCGATTCGAGAGAGCGCAATTCTTGCAGGTATTTTGATGCGTCGTCAAAGCACTGAAAAGCCCCTTGACGCTGCGATTCGTCCTTTACCAAAAAAGAATTGGTGAGCAGATAAATGCCTTCAAGCGTTTTTTCTTGCACGAGGTGGCTTATTTCGGTTTCGGGCACGGTCTTGTTTTGCACGGTGGAGAGCATCCCCTTGATCTGCATGGCGTGGTAAATGATTGCACCAGCCGCCGATACCAGAAGTACTATGTACAACACATATCCGTATGATATTTTTTTGCCGATTGGAAGATTATCTATAAACATAGTTGGTCTGTTTTTAATTGATTGGTTTTATATCACTTAGAACGACTCAAACTCATTGTCCTTGTCGTCTGATACTGTCATATCAATGATTGTGCCATTCGACTTGCCTTCGATAGCGTTGGGACGCTGGGGAGCGGATTTGCGAGCCGGCTTGTTGGTGGGCATCACAAATTCGTCGGGACGCTGCGAGGCGTTGCCTTCCGTCTTGGGCTCCTGCTTGCCGGTGATTGTGATGCGCGGTTCGCCTGATGCCTTGTCCGATGATGGCTTGGCATTGTTTTTAGAGAACGACTTGGCAGATTTGCCGGAGGTGGAGCGCGTCGTATTTTTGGAGGAGTCGATGCCTTTTTCCTGACGTATGCCAGTCTTAAAGTAATCGACAGACTCCTTGAGGCTGATGCCGTGTGCCACAAGGTTTTGACTTGTAGCCGCCATCTCCTCGGCGGATGCGGCGTAGCTTTGCGTTATCTGCGAGAGCTCCTGCATTGAAGTATTGATTTGCTCGATGCCGGCTGCCTGTTGTGCACTCGACGAGGCGATTTCGCGGACGAGGTCGGTGGTGCGCTCGATGTCTGGGATGACGCCTTGGAGCAGGTTGGTGGCGTTTTCGCTTACAGACACTGCGCCGTGGCTTACTTGGTCGATTTCTGCCGCCGCCATTGCGCTGCGCTCGGCAAGTTTGCGCACTTCTGCCGCCACTACTGCAAAACCTTTGCCCTGTTCGCCTGCACGTGCTGCCTCCACGGCGGCATTGAGGGCGAGGATGTTGGTCTGGAATGCGATTTCGTCGATGATGGTGATTTTCTGTGCGATGTTGCGCATGGCCTCCATTCTTTGCTGGCTTGCGTCGTTGGAGAGGCGGATGTTGGAGAGAGCCTTGTCGGCGATTTTTTCGGTTTCTCGGGCGTTGTCGGTGTTTTGGCTGATGGTCGCGCTCATTTCTTCTATCGCGCTCGAAATCTCCTCTGTGGATGCCGACTGCGCGTTGGCGCCTTCGCTCATCTGCTGCGCCGTCTTGTCCATCTCCTTGCCGCCGGTATTGATGTCTTCTGCGCCGAGTATTATCTTGTTGACCACTTCCTTGAGCCTGTTGGCCATGCGGTTGAGATTGTTGCCCATGCGGCCAATCTCGTCGTTGGACTGGATATCTACCTGGTGCGTGAGGTCGCCGTCGCTCATCTTGTCGATTACAGCCTCTATCTTGGCTATCGGGTTGACGGTCATCTTGGTGAACGATACCATCAGGAACAATGCCATCGCAAATAAAATTACAAGCGTTGTCAATGCCACAAACCAAATGTTGCCTATGCCACTGTCGGCATCGTTGAGGATGTCGGTGGCGCGCTCGTTGGATTCGTTAGCAAGTGCCTCAGCCTGAAATTTGAGGATTGAGGCGTCCTTGGCAAGTCGGAGGAATTGCTGGTTGTATTGTTGGAGTATTTTGTAATACTCTGCCGCTCCGGCGACGTATTGCTGCGTATATTTTTCCGCCTTTTCTGCTTCGTCGGCATAGAGGCTTGTTGCAAATTCAAGTATTTTTTTCTGATTGTTCAATACTGTAGCAAGCGCGTTCATGGCTGCCTCACGGTTTGTCATCAGCCCCTTGGCGTTTTCCATGGTGCGGATGGTCTCGGATATGAGCGTGGCGCGGCTCGTGGCTTGTGCGGCAGACGCGCTCTGTCCAAGACGTGCCCGTATTTTGGTCAACGATTCGGCATATCCTACCTTGAAAACCTCTATTTCGTTGTATTTGTTGGTAACTTGTGTGCTCAATTCGGTAGCCTTGTTGAGCGCGTCCTCGTAGTCGGCAAGGAAAGTTGTGATGCTGTCGATGGATTCGTTGTTGTTGTCGTTTTTTATCGACAACAGTCCCAGATGATGCTCTTTGGCTAATCTGAGCATTATCCTTGCGGAATCGATGTACTTAAGCTCGTTGTTGACGAGCGCACGGTTAACGTAATTGATGGCTTGGAGGATGCTTTCATTGAACTCGTGGCTGTGCACGGTCTGAGGCAACTCCCAGTCCTTCAATTGCTTGATGTGTCCGCCGGTGCGGTTGGTGGCTATCAACGGCAGACAATATGAAATAACTATGAGTACGAGAAAGGCTGCAAGCCCTCCGCTAATCTTTTGTTTAAGTGTCCAATTGCTCAACATTCCCATATTCTATTCAATTTGAGATTATGCTTTTTTTTCAAAATACAAATATCTTGCAAATTTCTGAATTATGCAACGTTTTTTGTGAAATATTTTTCGAATTGCCACAAAAATTTTACTTTTGCATCGTAATTATGTAAAAAATGAAACTGAAAAATATCTTTTTGGCTGCATTTTGTGCAGCAGTGATGGGTGCTAACGCCCAAAATTACATCAATCCTATGGACCATCCGACGGTACTGAGTGCGTCGTTTGCTGAATTGCGTGCCAACCATTTTCACGGAGGTCTCGACATATCAACGCCGCACGTCGGTATGCCTGTAAAGTCGGTGGCTGACGGTTATGTGTCGCGCATCAAGGTGTCGCCCTACGGATACGGATATGGATTGTATATCACTCATTATGACGGACATACTACCGTATATGGACACCTCTCCGAATATGCGCCCAAGATAGATTCAGTAATCAGAAAAGAGCAATACAGGCTTCAATCGTTTGATGTCGATTATTACCCTGACGAATCGCAATTGCCTGTAAAACAGGGCGAAATCGTGGCTTATTCGGGCAATACGGGCGGCTCGTTGGGTCCGCACCTGCATCTCGAAGTGCGCGACACCAAGTCCGATGATCCGCTCAATCCGTTGGCATATCTCGCTAAGGGCGTTGCCGACCATCGTGCGCCCACGGTATATGGCATCAAGGTATATGCAATGGACGATACTTCCGCCGCCGACCAAAAATATTATGAACTCAAATCCATCGAAAACAAGACCATAGACGCCTACGGACATATTGGGTTTGGCATCAACGCCGTGGATTTTTTCGATGTTGGCGGCCGTCCCTGCGGCGTTGTGGAGGTGTCGCTCTATGACAACGACAATCTCGTATTCCAATCCCGATTGGAACGCGTGCCATTCGATAAGACGCGGTATATCAATAGTTTTGTGGATTTTGACGAGGTGCAGAGCCACAATCGTTATATCCAAAAATCTTTCATCGACCCCAACAACCACCTCGATATATATAAGGTGTGCAAGCCGATAATCGTCAAGACAGACGAAATGCACAAAATCCGCTACGAACTGAAGGATTTTGTCGGCAATACGCGCAAGGTAAGTTTCAATGTGAAGGGCGTTGCCGCCAGCAATTTCACTATGCCCAAACCATCCGGCAACAAGGTTTTGTGGGCGCAGGATTATGTAAGTTTTGATTACGGAATGGTGGTCTGCATACCCGCCGGCAATTTGTATAAGGATGAATATGTGGAGTTTGCGCGTGTGGATTCCAATGTTTATAATCGACCGCTGTACACCGTAGGGCGTCGCGGAATACCGATTCACGACCATTTTACGCTGATGTTGCCCGTGCCGGAGGATTACAAGCAAATGTTGTCGGATTCCACGCTCAAGGACAGTCAGGTGTTCATCGCCCGCACCGGCAAGAAAAATTCTTACAGTTACGTGGGCGGCACTATCGACGGCGACAATATCTCTGTGAATCCGAGGATTATGGGCGATTTTCTGGTGGCGATAGACACCGTGCCGCCCCGCGTAGTCAGCAAAAATTCCGCGACGCTCCTCTCTCAAAATAATAATGTGATGGTTGGCATTTCCGACAATATGAGCGGCATTGCCAAATACAATTGCTACATCGACGGTGAGTGGAAGATTTTTGAATACGACTACAAGAACGCCCGCCTGATTTCGCCAGTGAAAAAACTCGGTCTCAAATCCGGTGCGCACACTCTCGTTGCCAAGATAGAGGACACGTGCGGCAATCTTACGGAATGGGAATGGAAATTTAGGGTGCGGTGATGACGTGGGGGCACACCCCCGTTTAATGGATGTCGCCACTTCGTGGCTGATTAATAGAAAAAAATTTTTGAACAACGAATTAAACGAATAAAACGAATAAATCAATTAAGTTAATTAATTAAAAATCAACAGATTAATTATTATTACGAATTGAACGAATATACCTCTGCATTTTTTATTCGTTTAATATGCTGCCGCTTGCGGCATTTGTTTAATGTAACTATCATTAAGACAAATTCGTTTTATTCGTTTAATTCGGTGTTAAAAATAATCGCCGTGTATGAGAATAAATCCACGAAATATATAAAACAAAAAATCACCGTTTGACATATCAAGCGGTGATTTTTCGCGGAGAGAGGGGGATTCGAACCCCCGGTAGGGAATTGTACCCCTACGACAGTTTAGCAAACTGTTGGTTTCAGCCACTCACCCATCTCTCCAAAGATGCATTAAAGCTGAATTAAATTGGGTCGGTCTCCAGGGGATCGAACCCTGGACCCACTGATTAAGAGTCAGTTGCTCTACCAACTGAGCTAGAGACCGAAGAATCTTAAAGAACCTTGTCTTTGTTTTTGACGATGCAAAGGTAGATACTTTTTTTTAATCTGCAAATTTTTTTGGAACTTTTTTTCTTTTTTTTTTACTTTGCACTGAAAACAACATTTTATTATGAAACGAATTGTAATCATAATTACCTTAATATTAGCGTGTTGCGGCGTATCAACGGCGCAATTGGAGACTGCCGTGTGGTATTTCGGACGCAACGCCGGACTCGATTTTAATACGCCTGAACCAAAAGTTTTGCTTGACGGACAGATAAAAGACGGCCTTTCGGACGTGGACGACGGCAAGGGGCACAAGAGGTTTCACGGCGAGGGAATGGCATCTTTTAGCGATTCGCTTGGTAATGTGCGCCTTTATACCGATGGTCGCTCGGTGTGGAACGCGGCGCACGAAGTGATGCCCAACGGCGAAGATTTGCTTGGCGACATTTCAAGTACCGAATCGGCGATTATTGTGCCGTGGCCTGGCGATTTGGATCGCTATTTTATATTTGTGGTTGATGCGCAGTTTGGCGATAATGGATTGAGCTATTCTGTGGTTGATATGAAACTCGATGGCGGACGCGGCGACATTGTGGATGGTCAGAAAAACATTATGCTCGAAGGGCCTGACTACAATGGCAGTTATGTTTGCGAAAAAGTAACCGCCATCAAACACTCCAACGGACACGATTTTTGGCTGCTTACTCGCACTGCGCCAGGCAACAATATTGTGCGTTATCTTGTTGACAAAAACGGTGTGGATGTGGCGTCGCGAACCGAATTTCCAATTAGCGCGCTCAATATTGAATATCAATACGATATAGATGGCAACACGTATTTTGACGAGACGCTTGCCATTGGATATATGCGCGTATCGCCCAACGGACGGCTTGTGGCGTGTGCCAACGGCGGGGCTTCGATTACCACTTACATTGATGGCAAAGAAACGTATGTCAACTTGTTGGAAATCTACAAGTTTGACCCACGCGATGGCAATTTGGAACCTTTTGTAACTCATTTAGATACTGTGTCGTATTTGTATGGCGTTGAGTTTTCGAGCGACGTTACCAAATTGTATTACACCTCGCGGCGCAAGGTTTTTCAGATGGATTTGATGTCAGACGATCCGGAAACAATCTCAAAATCAACCACTTTTATTGGCGAATTTCCGCAGCAAGGTCTTGTTGATACACTGCTGCTCGGTGCGTTGCAATTGGCAATTAACGGCAAAATATATGTGGCGCAAGACAACTATCCGTATCTTGGCGTCATCGAAAATCCTCGCGAAAAAGGTCAGGCTTGCAATTATGTAGTTGACGGCAAATATTTGGAAGGCAAGGTGTCGCGTCTCGGATTGCCCAACTTCATACCGTCGTACCTCTTGCCGCCAGATTTTGTGATTAGCGGCAATTGTACCAACTCTATGACCACTTTTGCCTGCACCGACGACCGCAACATCACGTCATATAAATGGACACTTACCACTGTTGCCGGCGATGTGGTGGCAACTTCATCGGAACGCGAATTTTCTGTTGCTCTCAATCGTCCCGACAAATACAGAATCGGTTTGGAAGTAGTTGTGGACGGTTTTAGTCATTATGATTACAGATTTTTTGAAGTTTATGAGCCGCCGGTGCTCAATCTTGGCGACGATATTCAGATATGCAGTTACGACGAGGCTGTCATAGAGCCGCCAACGTCTGATAATGATTTTACATTCAATTGGTTGGACGGCGGCGAGGACGTATTGCACATAAACAAAACTTCTGAAATTCACGGCATACTTCACGATGTGCATACGGGATGTTCCACGGAAGATATAATAAATGTGGTGGCTGTGGAGCCTGTGGAATTTTTGATGCCGGAGCATCTGGAATACTGCCACGGCAAGACGGTGGAATTGACGGTGGAGCTCGATGACAAAATCAGTTCCTTTACTTGGATTGACGACGATGCAAACCACGACACGCACCGCATTTTCAGCAGTCCGGGCGAATATTCGGCAAAGACTGTGGACGTGGAGGGCTGCGAATTTTCGCGGACGGTAAAAGTTGTAGAAAATCCGCTGCCGCAGATTGCTTTTGAAGGCGACAATATCATCTGCGCCAATCGTCAGCGCACCCTCGATTGCGGCATTGCGGATGTCAAATACCTCTGGAACACGGGCGCAACCACACGCGCAATAGTTCCCGATACGGCGGGCTGGTACAAGGTCGTTGTTACCGATACAAAGGGTTGTGTGTCAATGGATTCCATTGATATGGAATTGAAAACATTGCCATTGATTTCTTTGCCGCCCGATACCGTAATGTGTGATGGCAACGTACTGCCGCTCAATGTGGCTTGGAACGATGCTTACAATTATCAATGGCAGGATTTGAGTGGGGGAGAGGAGTTTGTGGTCGAGCAGCCCGGCACTTACTCTGTGATAGTCAACAACTATTGCGGCGAGACCAGCGACGAGATTTTTGTGCGTTACCGATATTGTGGCGAATTTGTATTCCCAAACATCATCACGCCCAACGGCGACGGCATCAACGATTTTTTCAAGATAAAAGGTCTCGACGAATTTGTAAACGATTGGAGCATCGATATTTACAATAGGGAAGGGCGTCGAGTATTTCATTCAGATAATTACCACAACGAGTGGAACGCGCCCGACGTGAAAGATGGCGTGTATTTCTATATATTTTATAAGGATGGGGATAAGTATAATGGCAATATAAGCGTATTTCACTGATGTTTAATGCATAATGCATTATTTAACGATGATATTTGTTACAACTTCTTCGCCGATTGCATCGTTAATAAGTTTTTGGAGCGAAGTACGCCGCATTGAGATTTCGTTGCGGACTATTGCGGAGCGGAATTTTACAGTCAGGACACCTTCTTTGAGGTTGATGTCGCTGGTATTTCGCGCAATCATAGGCCCAACAATCTTGTCCCATTCCTGCGTAACGCGCACCTCCTTGATGTGCTTGTCAGCGCCAATGGCCACAAGATATTGCTGCAATACGTTGCCTAAATTCTCCGGGTCTTTCCGCTTCATTTGATTTGTTGATTTTTGATTTGTTGATTTTTGATTTGTTGATTGGTTGATTTTCAACTTTCAATTTTCAACTCTCCTCGTTCCTACTTTCCCGCCACTTTGAGTGCAAGACCGATTACAAGGATGTCGTTGCCACGGTTGGTGCCGCGCCAGTTTTCAAATTCTTGTTCAAAAACTCTCTTTTGTTCGAGCATTGGCTCTGAGGCGTGTTTCATCAACAATTGGCGCAGATATTGGTCGCCGTAGCGGGCGTTGGATGCGCCGCCGCGCTGATTTACATAACCATCGGTTTTCAAGTAAATCTTGTCGTCTTTTTCGAGGACAATGTTTTCGGTTGTATAGTTTTTGCGACGACCAAACGACACCGCAAAATTCATCCTGTCGCCCCTAAATTCGTGCACATCCACCTCGCGGCGGTTGGTGCCGGGGTAGGATTTGCGTATGAGGCACAGGCTGCCGTATGCTCCGGCGTATGACAATGTGCGCTCCTTTTGATTGACGATGCACACTGTGAAATTGACCGGCACATCCTCGTCAACATCGTGCCTGCCGCCGTCGCGCTCCGCCATACGAGCATATTTAGAACGCAATGCGTCGAGCACTTCGCCCGCTTGCATACCTGCAATGCTGTTGCGACTTGCAATGTCTTCGAGCATAGCCACATTTTGAAGCCCCCTTACAAGACCTGCCGCGCCGGAGATGCCGCAGTTGCCACACGCCACGAGTATGTGGTCGCCATCGACAATCAACTTATAAAAATCGCCGCCCACAGCGTCAAATGGCTTGTAGAGCAGAAAAAAATCCGAAAACAACGCCTTGATGTGCCCCGGGTCGGTAAACATTGTGTTTTGCAAGCCAATCAACCCCTGCAACACCTCCACGCCGCGCATACGTTGGTTTTCGAGCGACGATTTGAGGCGCACCGCTTCCTGTTCCTTTGCAAATGTGGAACGCTTGACTGCTTCCATCTCTTGCGAAATGGCCTCCGACTGCTTTTCAGAGGCTTTGAGCCGTTCATGTAGCGTCTCGATGTCGCTGCGAAGATTGCTGCGGTCGGTCTCCCATTGTGCTGTGCGCTTACGGAGCGTCACCACACCTTTTATGTACAATGTCAACGCGGCGACAGCCACTATTGACAAAATTATAATTGTCGTTAGCATTTTTACAGTGTTTGACGGCGGTCGGCTGCATTGCCATACCGCGCTGCAAAGTTAATCCATTGCTGTCATAATGCAAAATCAAAATAATAGTGCAAAAGTTGTGCTTTCGTTATAATTCTGAAAATCAAACAAATACAAAAGAAGTTTTTTTTATTTACAAAAAAAATATTAAAATATTTCACCAATTCAAAAAAATAGCCTAATTTTAGCCAAATTTTTAAGGCGTGTCCTTTTCGGTGCGACAGACATTTTTGGCATCAATATTGTTTTATTGAAATCGATGCTGCAAGGTCTGTAAGCATCATAGGAATGGACCACAAAAAAATGAAAACCGAACAATGTATAAAAAAGGCCATAATCAATTATCCCGCGTAGAATCCAAGCAGACATGGAGTCTGTTGGTGGTGTGTCTGCTGCTTTCCTTGATTGGATTGCAAAGCAACGCATACGGACAGATGTCGCAGGAGGTCACCAAGGCCAACCTCATCCTCTCTTGTTCGGAATCTGTAGAATGGAAGAATTACAAATCACCCACAGAATTTTCCATCGGCGTGTACGGCATGATGCCGGAAGAATTGATACCACTCAAAAATCTCGCCAAGACACGCCGCATCAATGACAGACCTGTGGTAATCAAGCAATTCCGCCGTGCCAAGGACATTACGCCAACAGATGTATTTTTCGTAAGCAACAGAGCCAATGAGGAGCTCGAATCCATCTATCCAACCCTTGAGGCAAACAAGTCGCTCGTAATCACCGACCGTGCACCGTCCGACAAGTATTTCATGCTCAATATTTTGTTGCACGACAACGACAAGCAGTTTGAAATCAACAATGCCAACGCCAAAAAGGCTGATTGTGTAGTGCCAGAAAAGTTAACTAATCAAGGTGGCTCCACACTCGACCTCCGAGTATTGTACAACAAAAAATCGCACGAATTACAGGCAAAAGAGGCTCGATTGGCAGTGCAGGAAGATTCCATTGAAAAAGGCAAAGCAGAACTCAACGAGCAGATTAGGCAAAATCAGCAGCTCAAGAATGAAAACGTCGCACTTGCTAAGGAACTGAAAGCCAAAGAGGAAGAAATCGACAATCAAAAGGCTCATGCTGCAATTCTTATGACTGAGGTGAACACTCAGCAATCGAAGCTCGCCCTCATCCAAAAGCAGCTTGAGGAGCAAGAGTCGCAGATTAACCAAAAGCAAGAACAAGTGGACGAAGCCAACAAGGAGCTTCAGGAACGTGATAAAGACCTTCAAGAACGTGCAGAGAGGATTCGCGCTCAGGAAGCCGAGCTCCAGACCCAGGACACCACGAAAAACGAACAGAAGACGCAGCTCATCGGCGTGGTTATCTTCATTGCCGTCGTAATATTCCTCATCGCCCTCATCATCAGGTCGATAAGGGCACGTACACGCGCCAATATCGCACTCCGCAGAAAGAATCTGGAGCTCAACCAGCAGAAGGCGGAGATCGACAAGCAGGCGGAGCAGCTCGAAGGCATCAACAAGGAGCTTGAAAAACTCTCCATCGTGGCGGGCAAGACACAGAATGCAATCGTCATTATGGATCGCAACGGCTACTTCGAATGGGTCAACGCCGGATTCACGAGATTTTTCGGATATACATTGCAACTTTTGCGCAACGAGCGCGACGAAAACATCGTAAATGTAAGCGGCAACAAGAGTATCCGCAACATTCTTTTCAAATGTGTCAGCAACAAGCAGACCATCGTATTTGAAAATGAAAGCCACACTCGCTCTGGCAAGGTAATTGCCACACAGACCACGCTAACGCCTATTCTTAATGAAAAAGGCGATGTGACGCAGCTCGTGGCGATATACTCCGACATCAATAAGCTCAAGGAGCAGGAGGCAGCCATCCGTAGTCAGAACGAGGAGCTGTTGCAGCAGAAAAACACCCTCGAGATGCAGAAAACCCAAATCGAGGAACAGACCAAGAGCATCAAGAAGGGCATCGACTATGCACAGACCATACAGCAGACCATTCTGCCGCCCAACGAGTTCATTCAGAAATACTTTGACTGTTTTGTACTCTTCCGTCCCAAGGACATTGTGAGCGGCGACTTCTATTGGTTTTCCACGGCGCAGGACGGCGACAAGAATTACCAGTTTATCGGCGACTTCGATTGTACTGGACACGGCGTGCCGGGTGCATTCATGAGCCTTATCGGCAACCGTGTGCTCAACGAGGTAATCAACGTGCGCAATACTTACTCGCCACGCGACATCATGGACGCGCTCAATACCGGCATCATCAAGGCTCTCAAACAGGAGCAGAGCACCAACAACGACGGTATGGATACTTGCCTGTGCCGGGTAGAGCAGATTGCCGAGCACGACTACAAGGTAGTGTTCTGCGGAGCTAAACGCCCCTTGTATTATCTGCCCTCCGATGCTGAGGAAGTGCAGCAACTCAAAGGCGACCGCAAGTCGATTGGCGGTACACAAAAGAAAAGAGGCAACATTCAGTTTACCGACCAGGAAATCATATTGCACAGCGGCGACTCTATGTTCCTGTGCAGCGACGGCATTTCCGACCAGTGCGACCACGAACGCAAAAAGTTTGGCTCGGACAGGTTTGTAAACATGATTTATCAATACAGGAACGAACCGATGGAACATCAGGGCGAACTCTTCTCCAAGGAACTCGACGACTTCCGTGGCAGCGAGGAGCAACGCGACGATATTTCAGTAATCGGCATAAAATTCAGATAGGACAATGCGCAAGACTTTCAACATATTATTAAGGCGTGTGGCGCTGATAATGGCACTCGTAGTTGTGGCATCCATAATGCCAAGCTCTTTGAGCGCACAGATCAGCCAGGAGGCATTGCGTGCCCACTGGATTCTCACTCTCTCTGAATACGTAGAATGGCCCGGTGCCGAATACACCGAGGAGTATTCCATCGGCGTATTTGGCACCACTGCTCCCGAATACAACGAGCTTGTGAAGATGAGGGACAGCAACAGCAAGATTAAGGGCAAACCTTTCAGCGTACACCAGTTTAAGAAGGTGAAAGATTTGACACCGACTCACATCTTGTATGTAAATTCGGCTTACAACAGCGATTTGCAGGCCATCAGCAACAGGCTCAAAACAGACAGCACTCTTATAATAGTGTCTGATACAGCCAGCGACAAAAATCTTCAGCCGTTTTTCATGATCAACCTCCTGCTCAAGGGTCGTGCTAACCAGTTCCAAGTCAATAGCGGCAAGGCTTCATCGGTAGGCATCGACATTTCGGACAAGGTGCTTGCACAGGGCGGTACAAAAATCGACTTGCTCACCCTTGTAGAAACCAAAAACAAGGAGCTCCAAGAACGTGAAAATATGCTTATGCTTCAGGAGAGAAACCTCCAGGCTCAGGCTAACGACCTCTATACACAGAAGTTGCAAAACGACATCGAGGAACAAAGTATCCGTATTGCCAAGGTAAACCTCGAAAACCAAGAACACGAAATCGAAAGGCAGAGGGAGATTGCCGATAGTCTTGTGAAACACGCCGAGAATCTCAAAGGCTTGCTTGCAAGAAACGACGTTAGGCTCAAGGATTTGGCTGTACAAATCCAAGACAAACAAGAAGAACTCGACAAATCTACCGCTGACCTTGCCGAGCAGCAAAAAAACCTCGCCGATCGTCAGAGGCAGATAGAAGAGCACGAGAAAAAACTCAAAGAAAATTCAGGTGAAATCGATATGCGCCACCGCATTATCGTTGTTGCATGGATTTTTGCGGGCATCATTCTCTTGCTCGTCGTTATGGCGTTGATTTCCAGCATATCCCGCAAACGCAAAAACCGTCAGCTTGCTCGCCTTAACGACGAGGTGGATCGTCAGAAAGACCACATTCTCGCCCAGGCAGAGCAGCTCAAGCAAATCAATAAGGAGCTCGAAAAACTCTCCATCGTGGCGTCTCAGACCGATAATGGCGTTGTCATAATGGACGACATCGGCAATGTGGAATGGGTCAACAAGGGTTTCACCAATATGTACGGCTACAATTTCAAGGATTTGAAGGTAAATTCTACCGACAGCCTTACTGGATTCTACGCCTCCAACCCCGACATCATGACCATCAAAGACGAATGTCTCAGCACGTCGGAATCGAGGGTGTTTGAGTGTGAAATTGTTACCAAGCAGGGCAAGACTATCTGGGTGCAGTCAACATTGACGCCTATCCTCGACGAAAACAACAACATCGCCCGCCTCGTTACCATCGACACCGACATTACACAGATCAAGGAACAGGAACAGGCGATTATGCAGCAGGGCGCAACTCTTGCAATGCAGAGGGACGAGCTCGCACAGCAAAACGAGTTTATCTCCGAGCAGAATGCGCACATCAACACAAGTCTTTCATACGCCAAGACCATACAGCAGACTGTGATGCCGTTGGAGGTGAATATTACAAGATACTTCAAGTATTTTGGCATCTTCATACCGTTGCAGATTGTAAGCGGCGACTTCTACTGGTTTACGTGGATACCCGACAACAACAAGCTCGCGTTCACCGCAGCAGTGGATTGTACGGGACACGGCGTGCCAGGTGCGTTCATGTGCATGATTTCCACACGTATCCTTTCGGAAACTATCGTGGAGCACAAGGTATATGACACCGCCAAAATCCTCGAACTGCTCAATGAAGGTCTCATAGCTGCGCTCAAGCAGGAGGAGACCGACAACAACGACAGCCTCGAGATTTGCATCTGCAAAATCCTCAGGACTGGCGACACCGATTATGAGATGTCGTTCTCCGGTGCAAAACGCCCGCTGTATATATACCACAGCGATACACAGGAGCTTGATACGCTCAAGGGCGACCGCAAGACTATCGGCGGCCTGATGTCAAGGCGCAATACGCAGCCGTTCACGTCGGAGACGAGGCAGCTGCATACCGGCGACAGAATTTATATGACAACAGACGGTTTGATCAACCAGTTTGATGTCAACAACAAGAAATACGGCAGCGACCGCTTTGTATCGTTGTTGAAGAGAATATCACCAATGGAACTGCCCGAGCAAAAGGCTATAATCGAGCAGGAATACGAAACGTACAAAGGTGATGCAGAACAGAACGACGACATTACGGTGTTTGCTGTCGAATTAATATAAAAACTGACTCAAATAACTAAAAAAGATATAGAAATGGCATTAGTAGAAAACGGAAGGGATATATTCGAGACCATGTTTGAACACAACGTGGTGGTTTGTTACATTGGACCGTTTGATGGACAGATTCTTTCTCTATTGGCATCCAACATCGAAGACTCCCTATGGGACGACCCTAAGCGCGGCAAAAAGTTCTTCAAGATTTTCATCGAGCTTAGTCAAAATATCTATCTGTATTCTAAGGAAAAAGTAGATGGACTCGATTCGGCTGGCGTCGGGCTCATTATTATAAAGGAGTACGACGATTATTTCCAGTTCATCACTGGCAATATGGTGGATCACGATGATTATGTGAAGCTCTCCGAGAAGTGCGCTCTGATAGTATCCAAATCCAAGGACGAGCTCAGGGAGTTTAAGCGTCAACAGAGGTCGTTGTCGCGTCCTGATTCTGATAGTGGCAATATCGGAATCATTCAATCGACGATTCTCAGTGGCTATCCGCCGGCTTACACTTTCCACAAAATCGACGACGACAATTATTTCTATATCCTTTCCATCAGAATCGACAAATAGCCCTATGGAGTGCGGGCGGCTCGCCCGCCTCTGCGACAATCAACATCATATAAAAAAGGAATCAAAAGATTTGGCAACATTCTTTTGATTCCTTTTTTTGTGGGCTAATTATCTCGTTTGCTGCAATTATACAGCGTCGGATTCGCGAATCTCTTCGAGCTCAAGCCAGCGTGTTTCCTTGGTGTCGAGGTCTGCAAGTATCTCGTCCATGCGCTGCGAAAGTTTTGTGATTTCGGCAATGTCCGACGTGCCGCCAGAAAGTTTTTGTTCTATTTCCGACTTTTCCGTTTCGAGGGCGGCGATGTCTTTTTCGAGTTGTTGGTATTCTTGGTTGAGCTTGTATGTAAAATTCTTTTTGTGTCGCTCCTGTTGACGTGTGTCAGTTTTTTTAGTAGTTGATGCGTTGTCGTCGTCGCGCTGTGCCTGACGTTCCTGCTGCCGCTCGTCTTCTTTTTGCGTGAGATATACTGTGTAATTGCCCGGGAAACTGCGTATGCGTCCATCTCCCTCAAATACAAGCAGTTGTTCTGCCACTTTGTCGAGGAAATATCTATCGTGCGACACCACAATCAGGCATCCGCCAAATGCGTTGAGAAAATCTTCCAAGACGTTGAGCGTTACAATATCGAGGTCGTTGGTAGGCTCGTCGAGGATGAGCAGATTGGGGTTTTGCATCAGGACAGTCATCAGATAGAGCCTTCTACGCTCGCCGCCGCTGAGTTTTGCAACGGGCGTGTATTGCATCTTGGGTGGAAATAGGAAATATTCGAGGAATTGCGACGCCGAAAGTTTGCGCCCGTCGCCAAGCTCCACTACTTCGGCAATGTCTTTGATGATGTCGATAACGCGCTGGTCTTCGTCGTATTCAATGCCGGTCTGACGGTAATATCCAGGCATCACCGTTTCGCCTGTCTCAACAACTCCTGAATCCGGCGCAAGCAGTCCCATTATTATATTAAGGAGTGTCGATTTGCCACAGCCGTTGACACCGCAGATGCCCACCTTGTCATTTTTCTGAAACGAATATGTAAAATCGTCTATCAGTTTGCGCCCGCCAAACGATTTGGAGACGTGTTTGAGATCTACCACCTTGTTGCCAAGACGGTGGGCTGTGCCTGTCGTGATGTCCACCTTGCGGTTGTCGATGCGTTTGGATGCAAACTCCTTCAACTCGTAAAAACTGTCAATCCTGTACTTAGCCTTGCCGCCACGCGCCTTTGGCATACGCGAAATCCATTCTGATTCGCGGCGTAGAAGGTTGTTTGCCTTGTCGATGGCGGCGGCGAGGTTTTGTATGCGCTCATCGCGTTTGCGGAGATAGTAGGCGTAGTTGCCACTATATGTATAAGTGGTGTTGTCTTCCATCTCGATGATGCAATCGCACACATTGTCGAGGAAGTAGCGGTCGTGCGTTACCATCAAGAGCGTTGCGCGGCTGTCGTGGAGGTATTTTTCGAGCCATTCGGTCATCTCGGTGTCGAGGTGGTTGGTCGGCTCGTCGAGGATGAGCATATCAGGATGCTCAATGAGTACGTCGGCGAGGGCAATGCGTTTTTTCTGACCGCCCGACAGTGTCCCGATTACTTGGTCGAGGTTGTCGATGTGGAGCTTGCCGAGTATTTGGCTCATCTCTGTTTCATAATCCCACGCGCCCGAAGCGTCCATCGCGGTCTGTGCGGCGGCAATGCGGTCGTGGTCGCCAGAAGCTATGGCATCCTCGTATTCTGCGGATATGCGGGCGAGCTTGTTATTGACGGCGAGCAACTGCTGACGCACCGTGAGACTATTGTCAAGCACGGGGTCTTGCTGCAAATAGCCTATTGTGAGGTCGTTGCGGAATACGACACTCCCAGAATCGGCGTATGTCTTTCGCCCGATGATGTCGAGCAGCGTGCTCTTGCCTGTGCCGTTTTTGGCGATGAGGGCGGTCTTCTGGTCTTTCATAACGGAGAAACTGATGCCCTCAAAGAGCACCTTGTCCCCAAAAGCTTTGGAGAGATTCTCCACTTGCAGGTATGTAATCATTTCGTTGATGTGATGTTCGGCGGCATTTGAGCCGTTGATGGTAACTTTTGCAAAATTAACCAAAAAAATTGTTGTATCAAAATAAAAAAAATTACATTTAAAATTTTATTGTAATTAATTGAAATACAAATACTTGTTTATATAGTCGGTACAAAAAGCAAAAAAAAGAGTGCAAAAACTTAAAAAATGTTTTCTATACATTAAATTTCTTTATATTTTTGCACGTGGAAACATTGCGCAGACATCTGCGCATCCACTACAACAAAGTATAAATTAGATATATGCGACAACACCTCATATTGTTTCTGAAAGGTTTTTCGATGGGCCTTGCGAATGTTGTCCCCGGTGTCTCAGGGGGTACAATTGCATTGCTTGCTGGCATATATGAACGTTTTGTACACGCATTGAAGTCATTTGACCTCGAAGCGTTGAAACTCCTTGTCAAGTTTAAATTCAAGGAGTTTGCAGAACATACCGACCTGTTTTTCTTGTTGGCGGTATTGCTTGGCGAAGTCATCAGCGTATTCACGGCGGCAAGGTTGCTGTCGTACCTTTTCACCATCAACAACGGCATTTACGTCTGGGCATTCTTCTTTGGACTGATATTGGTGTCGGTCTATTATGTGGGCAAGACGGTCAAAAAATATACCTTCCTAAACATTGCATTGATGCTCATAGGAGCGGCGTTGGCATACGGAATGTCAATCATCACTCCGGCTACCGAAAGCGACAATATTTTTTACCTCATATTCTGCGGCGCGCTTGCCATCTGCGATATGCTTTTGCCCGGCATTTCGGGCAGTTATACGCTGATATTGCTCGGCAATTACAAGCTGATAGTCATTGATGCCGTTTCCAATTTTAATTTCAAGGTGTTGGTGCCGGTGGGAATAGGCGTTGTGATAGGCTTTGTGTCGTTTTCGCGTTTCCTATCGTGGCTTATGAAAAACTATGCCGACCCCACCACGGCGATGCTTACGGGCTTCGTATTTGGTTCGCTCGGATTCATCTGGCCCTGGAAAACGCCGCACTACGCCAAGACAATCTCCGAAGAAGGATTTGAGCTTGAGGTGCTCAATTCGCACGGAGAGCCGGTAGTAGAATTTTGGGAAAAAAATCTGCCCAACCTCGATTCGGGCACTTTCATTGCGATTGCCTTGATGCTGGTCGGCATACTTACCTTGGTTGGCATTGAGAAATTGGCCAATAGCAAGGGCGTAAAAAAAAGCGAGCCTGAGCCCGCCAAAGATGTTGTAATTGATTAAAAAATCAGAATACAGACTACAAAAATGTTGCAGGAATCAATAAAAATGAAGGCCAAGACCTACGAAGGCTTGGAAGACGTATTAGGGCGCGAACTCATGCGCATGGGAGCTGAGGACGTCGACACCGACGTATGCACGGTAACATTCACCGGCGACAAATATCTGCTGTATCAGGCCAACTACGAGCTGCGTACGGCACTAAAAATCTACAAGGAGCTGTCGAGGTTTGAATTCGCTTCGAGCGACGAGTTTTATGCACAATTCAAGGAATATCGCTGGAGCAAAATCCTCAACATATACAAGAGCTTCAGGATTGAAGTGTCTGGCAAATCGGAACTCCTGCCCGACACCGTAAAAAGCGACGTCACAAAGATTATCTGCGATTATTTCAACGAAAAATCGCACAAGATGCCGCCTCACGACACATCTAACCCGGCAGTTGTGATTGTGCTTGAGATAGACGGTCAAAACTGCACTTTCATGCTCGACGCGTCGGGACCATCGCTCGCTCACCGTGGATACAAGGTGTCGGGAGGTTCCAACGGATACGACGAAGTATATTCGGCGGGTCTCATTCAGCTTGCGGGCTGGAAGGGCAATACCAACTTCATCGACCCGATGTGCGGTGCTGGCACGCTCCTGATAGAGGCCACAATGCTTGCGTACAACATTCCCGCGCAGATATGCAGGGAATCGTTTGGATTCTTCACGTGGAGGGATTTTGACGAGTCTCTATGGCACGAGGTCAAAAATTCAGCAAGGCTCGCCGTTAAGCACAATGGCGAATTTGCATACAAGCTCCTCGGCTACGAGACCGACGATTCGATGCTCAAAGCCGCAACACAAAACATCAAGAAGGCGGTGCTCGACAAGTATATCGACGTGGAACTGATGGATCCGACACAGGTGGAGGCTCCGGAAAACGAGACCACTGTAATGATTTTAGCACCCAAAATCGATGTATTCAACGTAGAGAAGACCAAAAATACCGTGGATTTCCTTAGCAAGCTCGCTAAGCGCACATTCAAGAACGCCAAAGTGTGGATACACACCAACTATGACGACATGCCAAAGGCTATTGGCATACAGCCAAGGAAGGAAGCGGAGATTAAATATGGCAACGAAAACAATAAATTGTCGTCATATTAAATTTTTTCGCAAAAAAAATTGCGCCGTATCAAGATATTTGTTATATTTGCAAATCAAAATACAAAACCGTAATTGAAAATGAAAGCGAGCATACACGGACTATTCGAGAAACTGAAGGCGAGCAAGCCGATTGCATCGCACGAGGGGGATATTACCTCTGAGATAATAGAAGAGTTCTTGACGAAGGTCGAAAATTCGCTTTCTGACGCAGGCGAAGCAACCAAAAAGATAAGGAAGGTTTACAACATCCTTGTCGAAGCTCTGCAAAACCTTTTCCACCACCAGGCTGTGCCGCCGGTGTCGTTCATTAAGGAAATGGGGCTCGCCAACGGTGCTTATTCTTTCTGCACTATCATCAAGGGAGACAACGGTACATACAAGGTAACTACGGGTAATTTCGTAACCGAAGCCACCGCAAAATCCCTCAAGGAGCGCATCGAACAGCTCAACTCTCTCTCGCAGGAAGAACTCAAAAGCCTTTATAAAATCGTGCTCGACAACGACGAATTTTCTGAAAAAGGTGGCGGAGGTCTCGGTTTTATTGAGATGGCAAGAAAATCTGGAAACAAATTCGGATACGAATTCGCACCATACGACGAAAAATACAAATTTTTTGTCCTTGAAATATTTGTAAGCTAACTAACTAATATAATAAAAATGGATTCGATAAACATAGAAGGAACGCCCAAAACCCCAACAATATCTTTTGACGCCAATACAGGTGTCATCGAGATAAAAGGACGATCCATACCCGAAAACTCAATTGAGTTTTACAAGCCGCTCGTGGACTGGCTCGACAAGTTTGCGGACGTGGCTCAGGGTACTGTGAATGTTAACATTCAGCTGGAATACTTCAATACCAGCTCCTCTAAGTGTATTCTCGACGTGTTCAAGAAGCTCGAAAACCTGCAAAACAAAAACAGGGCAGAAGTAGTAATCAACTGGTACTACGAAGAAGACGACGAAGATATGCTCGAAGCCGGTGAAGACTATCAGTCGATATTGAAGATTCCATTCAATATGGTAGAAATGGCTGAATAGTAATGACCAATATCACGGTAATAGGACTTGGATACGTGGGGCTGCCGCTCGCGGTGCTCTTCGCATCTAAATACAAGGTAATAGGATACGACACCAACCCAAAAAGGGTGGGGGAACTCCTGCAAATGACAGACAGCACAGGCGAGACCGACAGCAATTCGCTTGCCAATGCCTTTGCAAATGGTTTGATTGTAACAGATTCCTGCGACCAAATCAAAGATACCGATGTATTCATTGTTACCGTGCCTACGCCCGTAGATGCCAACAACCGTCCCGACCTCGCGCCGCTCATTGCCGCAAGCCAGACAGTAGGGAATGTAATCAAAAATAGCAACGTAGTAGTATTCGAATCCACTGTATATCCAGGAGTTACAGAAGAAGTTTGCGTTCCCGAAATCGAAAGGGTGTCTGGGTTGAAGTATAATGTTGATTTTTTTGCTGGATATTCGCCCGAGCGAATCAATCCCGGCGACACTATCCACACCGTAGAAAACATTGTAAAGGTTACATCTGGCTCCACCCCCGAGGTTGCTCGACGGGTGGATGCTTTGTATAAATCCGTCCTTAAAAACGGCACTTTCCCCGTGTCGTCTATCCGCGTGGCAGAAGCGTCAAAGATAATAGAAAACTCCCAGCGCGATGTCAATATCGCCTTTATGAACGAATTGGCGAAGATTTTCAATGCGATGGGCATAGACACCAACGAAGTAATCGACGCCGCCTCTACAAAGTGGAATTTCATCAAAATGCGCCCCGGTCTCGTTGGCGGGCATTGCATCGGTGTTGACCCCTATTACTTAATCCAAAAAGCCCAAGTTTACGGCATTATGCCGCGTGTGATGATGGCGGCGCGACGGCTCAACGACGGTATGGGCGAATATGTCGCCAATCAGGTAATCCGCCTGATGAATCTGCGCGGAATCCTCGTTAAAGATGCAAAAATCTTGCTTTTGGGCTTTACTTTCAAGGAAAATTGCCGAGACATCCGCAACACCAAAGTAGCCGATATTTACAGCACATTGCACCAATATACGCAAAATATCATAGTTGCCGACCCTTGGGCAGACGTTAAACAAGTACAGGAAAAATACGGGATTAAAATTGTTGGCGATGTATCACAATGTAGCGGTGGATATGATGCCGTGGTACTCTGCGTGGCGCATAGCGCGTTCAAGGATTTGGATGTAAGGTCAATGCTAAACGAACACGGCGGCATTGTCTATGACGTGAAAGGTTTTCTGCCCAAAGATGTTGCGGACGGTCGATTGTAATGCATAATCGCCACGAAGCGTCGATTTCATAAAACAAAAATTACCGTGAATTTAATCGTCAATTATCGTCAATTTTTTTCGATTTTAGAGAAAAATTTTCGGTAATTAAATTGAAATTCACGGTAATTTTCGTTTCTAAAAATAATTTCCGTAAGGAAATTATCGTTTGTCGTAACATTCCCAAATCTTTGCCACCTTTTCGTCGTCCATTTTCTTGGTGAAAAGGCTTGCGACAAATACCACTACAAAGCCGCCTACCATTGCGATTGCGCCGCAGTTGATGGGGGAGAAGGGATTGCCGGCGAGCATATTGGCGAGTGTGATGCCAACGCCCCAAATGAAGCAAGCCCAAACCGATGCCGTAGTTACTTTTTTCCAATAAAGACCGAGCATAAACGGTGCGAGGAATGCACCCGCCAACGCGCCCCACGAAATGCCCATCAATTGGGCGATGAATGTGGGCGGATTCAAGGCAATCATTAGGGATATTACAATAAAGAACACAATCAACACCCTCATTATCACTACCTTGCGGCGTTCAATTTTGGCGGAGAGTTCTTCGTCTATCTGTCCCGATTTTACCTCGCCTTCCTCAGATTTTTTGTCGCGGTAGATGAGGTCGAGGGTCATTGTGCTGCTCGATGTCAATACCAACGATGCCAATGTGGACATCGATGCCGACAATACCAACAAAACCACAAGTCCGATAAGAGCGTCGGGCAATCCGTCCAACATTCCGGGGATGATGGAATCAAAATCGAGGCGACCGTTAGGAAGTGTTGGCGGTGTGCCAAACAACCTTCCGAAACCACCCAAGAAGTAGCAGCCGCCAGCTACAATTACCGCAAAAATAGTAGAGATAATCGTGCCGCGCTTTACGGCTGCGTCGTCGGTGATTGAGTAGAATTTGCCAACCATTTGCGGCAAACCCCACGTGCCGAGCGAGGTCAATACAACAACGCCCAATAGATTCCACGGGTCAGGTCCCCAAATATCTGCAAACAAGCCGTTTGCATTTTGGTCGGTGTCGGATGGGAGTTGCGTAAGTTGTTCCACGGCAGACGAAAGACCGCCCTTGGTGGCAAGCACTGCAATTATCACAGCCACAATGCCAAACAGCATTATTATGCCCTGCACAAAGTCGTTGAGGGCTGTCGCCTTGTAGCCGCCGAGGATTACATATACCGCCGTCAACGCCGCCATCAATATGACGCACCATTGGTACGGTATGCCAAATCCCATCTCAAACAGTGTCGAAATGCCTTTGTAAACGCCCGCCGTATAGGGAATCAGGAACACGAAAACGATGATTGAAGCCACCACGCGAAGGCCTTGACTATCGAACCTCGTGCCGAAAAAGTCGGGCATTGTGCGACTTTGGATGTGTTGCGTCATCGTGCGAGTGCGCCGTCCGAGCAAAATCCACGCCAACAACGAGCCGATTATAGCATTGACGATGCCAATCCACGAACTCGAAAGCCCGTATTTGTAACCAAATTGTCCGGCGTAGCCCACGAAGACCACCGCCGAAAAATAAGATGTTCCAAAGGCAAACGCCGTGAGCCACGCGCCCACGTTTCTGCCGCCAAGCACAAATCCCTCTACGCTTTTAGCCTGTTTGCGCGAATATACGCCAATGCCAACAGTAAGCGCGAGGAAAATTAATGTCAGAATTATTTTTATAAGCATTTTATTACATTTAATTATTTATTGAGGAAGGAGGAGAGAGGAAGGAGGAAAATCTTTCCTCTCTAAATCTTTCCTCACTAAATCTTTCCTCAAAAATCTCTCCTCAACAATTCGTTCCTAACTAAAACGCAAACTGCGTCTGCAACATTACCGTGCTGAAAGAACCGATTGCTCCTTGGGTATCAGTGTAGATGTATTGTGCTTGGAGGCGGCATTGCTTGTAAAACCAGTATTGCAAGCCAATTACGTACTTGGTCTGTTCCATACCGCGCAAATCTTTGTTATAATTGAAATAATCGTAACTTGCAACAACGTCAAACTCCTTGAACAACGGAGATGCCACGGTGATGTATGCGCCGTCGGAAGGGTTGCCGCCGTCCTTGCCGCCAAGATATTCGGCACGGATTACGACGGGGCGCACGTGCCAATAGTCGGCGCGACCACGGTTGACGTCGGTGCCTGTGGAGCGGTATTCTGCGCCGAAAGACCAGCGATGACGCTTGTAATCGTCGCCTGGCTTGATGTTGGGGGTGTAAATGAACGGACGGTTGGAATCTGTCAAAGCGTTGCCGTAGCCAGTCTGTCCCGACACTACTATTTTGAATACGTTGGCGGGCAATATTTCCAATCTTGCCGCGAAGTCCTTCTTGTTGTTGCGGTCTTTGGAATTGACGCCTTGACCATTGAGGAGTGCCATTTCATAGTGCAAATGCTTGTTGATGATGTCGCCGTACATCATTATGCCAAGGTCTCGGCCGTACTGAATACCGTACAACGGGTCAGAACCGCAACCGGCAAGGTATGTAGTGGCTTGCGAGTAGATGTCGATGAGTTCCATCTTGGTTGGCGAATAGGGATTTTCGAGTCCAAACGGATGTTTAAACTGACCCATACGGAAGTTCATCTGTCCGCCCTTGAACGCCGCAAAATCGAGGTAATACTCGTTGACAACACCGCAGAAGTCGTACATAAACCAGAAAAACCAACGGTCGGTAATCTGTGCGCGGCAGAATACGTAGGCACGCTTCATATCAAAGGTGTTGGATTTCGGGAAGGTAGGCGGGCCTTGAACGAGACCGTTGGGAGTGTTGATGAATGTCGGGCGCGGATTGCGCTCGTCCTTCTCCAAATAGGTGTAGCCGCCCTGAGCGTAGCCCTTCACCATAAAACGTTTAAACAATTGATCCATAAAAAATGGATTTTTGTCCGCTGGGCCGCGTTGGCCACGTGCGCTGTCCTGTGGAGGCTGCGCCACGGCAACCATCGCCAAGAGACAGAACATTGCGCTGATGATTATTCTTTTCATATTATTTATAATTAATTATTACGGCGCAAATTTAATTGTTTTTAACAAGATATACAATTTTTTTTTACCTAACCAATATTTCTTGCAACACAATCCCCGGATCGAGCAGGTAGATGCGGAGTTTCGTGCGGCCCTGCAATCCGTCGGGAATCTTGATTGTGCGTGTTGCATAGCCGCGCAGTACGTTGAGCCGCCATTCTGACGTGAAATCGCCCTCGTGAATCGAAAATTCCTGAACCTTGCCGCCGCCCAACTGCACCGCGTATCTTGCGTCGCGACCTTCATAAACGTGAAGCGTGGGCAGGGTGCGGATTTCGATTTCATTATTATTGGGATTGATGTCGATATCGTACTCAACGTATGGCGCAGCGGAAACCTCGTAACTCGGTGTGTCAAAGGGTTGTACGACAACGCCATCATTATAACCAAGACCTTTTACGACCTCGATTTTGCTGCCGTCCACCTCGTGCAAACCGCTGAGATTTTTGGCGGCAATCCTTTGATTTGGACGACATTTAAATGGGTGCCAAAGTCCAATGAAAATTCCGTCGATTCGTGCATTGGTTTTTAGATTGTTGATTTTTAGGGTGTTAACGCCTTTTTTGATGCGCAATGTCCCGACGTTGCTCCACATCGGACCAATAATCGGCGAATGCCAAATATTGTTGATTGGCGTTGCCGACGCCTCGAAGACGTTGCCGTCAAAATCGACGCTGCAAAAAACATTGTCAGCCTTTTCCTTAGAAAAATTCCTGACTGGCGACACAGCCTTTATCCACAGCGGAATTTCGCAATCAACGTCGCTGACAATCGTTGCGCCGACAGCCGATAATGCGCTGTCAACGTTCACAAAACGCGGCGAAAGCGATTTTTTTGTCTGGACAAACAATTCGGGCGTGCAAATTGGCGGGTCGATTTTTTCGGAGCGAAACCAATGGTAAGGTTGCCAATTGAAAAAGTTTTGCCACTTGCCGCCGAGGATTTCATTATTATAATGATTAGTCCAATTGTTAAGTTCGTTGAACATCTTTTGAACGCGGGCGGCGTCCGCCATCGCGCCGAGACTGTCGCCAAAAGTGCCGTTTGTCATACTCCTACGCGCCAAAAGTGTGTATTCGTTGAGCATTGCCGCGCCCTTAATTGGATAACTAATCAACTCAAAATAAGCGTTTTGCAGACGTTTGGGAATCCGTTCCGACAACAATTCTGCCTCGATGCTCAATGAACGCGCTTCACGCAGACGAGTCGCGAGTTCCTCCTCGTCATAATCCACAAACCAAACGTGGGCATCCTTGCCGCCCGCCTGCAATTTGTAATAACGCTCCATCAAGTCCGCAATGTCCTGAGCCACAGCACATCCGAATGTTTTTTCAGCCCAATATTTAATGTAATTGTGGGCGTTTGAGGGGTTCCATTTGTCGAGATTCCAAGCCAATTCCATTACAAACGAAATTTCCTTTTCGGCTGGCTTGATGTCGCCGACGTTGAACACCCATATTTTCCTCGCGCCAAATGTGTAAGCCTTTGTAAGTTCGGTACTTAGGAACGACGGCGACAACGGACTCAGCCAAATCCAACTTGCAGGATCGCCGTGATACGACAAATGATAATAAATGCCCGCGCCGCCTTTGCGTTTTTGTTCGTCGGGGTTGCTGAGGTTGCGACAATATCCGTGCTTGTCGTCTGACCATAAGAGAGTTACGTCGTCGGGAATTTTCAAGCCGTTGTGGTAAGCGTCCAAAACTTCCTCGTAAGTGCAGAGCACCTGCGGAATTTCTTCGATTGGCTTTTTGATATTGCGGGCGAGCATCTCGCGTTGGTCGTTGATGGCTTGCTGCATTATCGCGACGCGCTCCTCGGTGGAGTTTGCGCCTTCCATCGGATAATCGTGGATGCCGCGAAGTCCCAGAGTATAAGTGTTTTCGTACTTGCCGTTGGTTTTCACGCGGTCTTCCCAGTATTTTTGCATTGTGGCGCGGTTGGTCACGTAATTGAAATCGCCCAACCCCTTTTCGCCGCGTTCTTTGGCGCGTTGATTGACCGCCTTCCATTCGTCCTCGTTGTTGCGCAACATCTGTTCGCAGTGCGACGTGCCCATTACGATTGCGTAATCGTCGGCAAGTCGGGCGTTTTCCGCATCGCCGTTGAAAGCCTGTGTGCCGGGATGCATTGCAGGCCATAAGTAATTGGCTTTTAGACGGAGAAGCAATTCAAAAACTTTTTGGTAAGTTTTGGGACCCACCTTGCCGCTCTCCTTGTCGAAAGTCTGCTCCGCCCAACGCGCCCAACCGCCAAACCTCTCGTCGTTGATGAAAATGCCACGGTACTGCACCGCCGGGCTTTCCTGAACGTAATAACGATTTTCAATGTATAACTCGTTCTTTTTCTGTGGGTTGACATCTGCCCACCAATACCACGGCGACACACCGATAGCCTCGCTTATCGACATCAAACCATACGCAGTGCCGCGACGGTCGCTGCCGATGACGAGCAAAAGCGGTGTTTTCTTATTTAAAAACACTCTTGTAATTATGAATGATTCCCATTTGCCGGCTATCGATTCTGTGTCGAGGCTGTATTTTTTGATGAGTTTGTCGAGCACAGGGTTTTTGCCGAGCGTTCCAACGACGATTGCGGGGTTTTTCGGGGTGTTTACTCTCACGGGTCGCCTGCCCGTAATGCTCTCGATGTCAGACGACAACATTTTTGCAGCAATCTTTACAACTTCGTAGTCGTTGTCGCTGTAACAAATTTCTGTGACGCCTTTTGTTGTTGACAGCGGGATATATCCCTCGATTGGCGTTTCGGATATTTTGAGGAATTGCGCCTCACAAATCCCCGCCATCAACATTATTAATAATAGTATGATGACTTTTTTCATTGTATAATGATATTGATTTTTACCACGGAACACACGGATGACACGGAACAGAAATTCCGTGTCATCCGTGTATTCCGTGTATTCCGTGGTTAAAAAAAACTACTTGATGTCGCTAACAAACAGCGACTTGTCTGATTTGTAATATTCACGGAAATATTCAGCGTCGGGTTTTGACGGCGCGGGTCCAAACCATTCGCTCTTGTAATTGCGCCATACAAGCAGGTAACTAATTGGGAATCCGTCGATTGTGGGCATCAGCGTAGAAGTCCACCAAGTAGGTTCGGTGAGGTTTTTCAAGCCACATTCGGTGAGTGCGGGGATGAGATTGCGCTCCTTGGCGACCTTGCAGAGGAGTTCGAGGTTTTGACGGCCACGGTTGATGAACTGCTGCCTTGCCTCCGCGTCGGGCGTCCATTGATAACCGTCGAGACCAATCATATCGGTGCGGTCGTCGCCGGGATAGCGTTCGAGGAGACGCTTTTCGGTGAGGTTAGGCTCCATACCGGGCGAATACGACCAAACGAGATTGTTGTGTCCGTCGGCTTTTAGCTTGTCTTGGAGCATATTCCAGAGAGCGCGGTATTGGTCGGGAGTGCAGAATTTTTCGCCCCACCAAAACCACGAGCCGGAGTTTTCGTGCCACGGACGGAAGATGACCGGGATTTTGTTGCCGTTGTCGTCGGTGAGGGTTTTTAGGAAGTCGCTCACGCGCTGCATCCACGTATTGAATACGCCGTTGAGCGAGCCGCCGGGCAGGATTTTGGAGACAATCATCGTGTCGGTAACGTCCCACGCCGTGCCTTCGGGAAACTTCTGACCGGCACGACCGCCGCCTTCGATTGTGGTCTGCGGGTTGCGCGGATGCCAACTGATTGTAATGATGCCGCCGCGACGGTGATGGTTTTTGATTTCTTCGGTGATGCGTGTGAACGGCACGCTGTCGAGGTTGGCTTTGTCGGCGATTTCGATGCCGCCGAGGTCAAATCCCATTACGGCGGGATAATCGCCACAGACGTTCTTCACGTCGCTCGAATCCTTGTCGTAAGCCCACGTGAGGCCATACATCGGGTCGTCCTGATGACCAAACATCACGCCCTTCTGACGCAAAGTTTCGAGGCGCGAGAGGAGTTGTTTTGCCGGAGTTTGCTGCGGCGCGGTCGGATTGTTGCCGCACGACTGAATCATCAGCATTGCGGCTGCTGCAATTGCAAAAAATTTGATTGTTCTCATAATTTTTAGTAATTAATGGATAAAAAGTTAGTAGCAAAATTTTCAAACAATTATCTCGGCGCAAAGATATAATTAATTTGAATTATCACAAAAATTAAAAGCGACTTTCAATCCGAAATCACGGCAATTACATTTATACTTTTGAACAACGAATTAAACGAATAAAAAAAATGCAGAAGTGTATTCGTTCAATTCGTAATATTAAAGATTAACTTGTTGATTTTTAATATATTATTTTAGTTGATTTATTCGTTTTATTTGTTTAATTCGTTGTTAAAATAAATCGCCACGGTCCGAAATTGTAATTTTTTTTGCGCAAATTGTCAAAAGTTTATATATTTGCGCCAACAAAAACATCATCAAAAACTGAAAAATGAAACTGACAGAAAAAGAACTCATCGCCATAACGCACCTTGCGTTTTACATCATCTCCGCCGACGGCATCGCCACAGAGGAGGAATATTCGGCTATCGGCACAGAAATTTTGACATTTGGCTGCAACACCGAACAAATAGTAAACGTCATCGACGCCGCCAACGATATGACTTTGGAAGAGGCTGTGGCAATATGCCGCACAATGAGTTCGCCCCAAAAGACTTACGCCTGCTCCGTGATGGGCTACATCGTTGCCTCCGACGGCGACATCGACGACGACGAAATGAAGGTCTGGGCTGAAATCGTAGAAAAATGCGACTTCCCCGATATGAGCATCCAGGACGCATTGGACAACATCAATTTTGTCAACAAGACTTTGGAGGAAGAATAATTTGGAGGTTGTGCATTAATTTTGTTGCGCAATCAAAAGAAATCAAATCATAAAACTTGCAAAATAATTCACCGCCGCAATCTTATCGACAGCCGCGATTGGGTCGAGGCCGAAGGAGAAGATGCCGTGGCGTGGCACGATTACAAGTTTGCGCTCCGAGAGTGCCTGGGCGACATTGTTGGCATAGTCAGGTGAATTATATTCCACGGTTTCTATGCCTTTCTTGAAAGTCCACACTTGGTCGGGCGAAAAGTCGTGCGCCATTTCCATAAATTTGGCTGAATTGAAACCAACCTTCCTCATAGCAACCTCAATCTTCATCGGATAGGCGTGTACGATGGCGAGAGGCGGATTTTTCTGAGTGTTGAAGAGGTTGTAGGCGTTGAGATGGATAAGAAACTCCGACGAAATTTTCACCACCTTATCGGCGATAAAATCATAACGACCGCCATTTTCGAGCAGACGAACGATACTGCCACTGTCCATCGGGGTACGCACAAAATCCGCCATCGAAATATGGTTGGCGGTAATGAAAATCATATTGTCCTGAACCTTTGGGAAAGTCTGACCGATGTCGTACTCGCCGCTTATTGATCGCCAATCGTTGATGTTGCCGGGGAACGACGAGGTAACATTGAGGCTGATGGAGCCGCAGCGTCCCTCCGCCCAATGATTGACGGCAAGGCAACGCGCCGAATCCACCGCCATTCCAAGTTTCCTCGCAAGCGAGTCGTTTTTATATAAGATTGATGCCATCGGTTAATGTGATTTTCGTTGCAAATTTAAAAATGTTTTGTGAATTTGCAAAATGTTTCCTTATCAATAATGCAAATTTTATGCAATATTTTTATTGTTTTTTCACAATCCAAAAAATATTTCACTTCAAATTCCAATCCGCGAGCGATGTCTCTGCTTCCACTGCGTCCTCAATCTCGTCGGGCAGGTTGCAGAAAAAATCTATGCCCGTGAATGTCTCCAATTGGTCGATTGTGAATACGTGATTGCGGAGTTTGTGATCGTCGGCGGAGTAACTTTTGCGGTGCTCAATCCAAAACGCCATCGCCTTGTAATGGCCGTCTTTCAGGCATAAAATCGCCATGAAAAAGAATTTTGGGACGATGAGCCCCGCCTTGGTTCGTTCGAGGATTTGGGCTTCATTGTCGATTGTGCCGCCTTTCACGACATACAACGTGTCGCGGAAACTGTCTCTGTTCCAAACCCTTAACCTTTCCTCCATCTCCATCCAAATTCCCGAGTTGAGGACGTTGAGTTGAGGATGGACATTTGAATAGCAAAACGTCTGGCGGTTCATTTCACGGCTCTCCAAACGGTCTGCGGACGCAATCAAATGCCCTCTGTCATAACCGTTTTGATAATGGTCGGCGTAGGTTGTGCGGTATTTTTGAGGGATTTGCTCGTCTTCATGCCATGCGTCGTCTCCACTGCGCCGAACATTGCGGACGGCATTTCCGGCATACATCTGCATCGCCGACCATCGTTGAGCGCGTTTTTCGCAGTCCCACTCAATGAAATAATTTGTACCATAAACGTCATCGCACTTGCTGATAATCAGATTGTTGCGCGTATCCTCCGACGGTTCGGGACATTCGATGCGCTGCGTGAGGTCGAGCCCTTCACTTTTAGACTGAGGCCACGGCACAATGTCCTCCACGGCAGGTTTCGCCGTGTCCTCCAACACGATTTCCTCATACTGCACAAAAGCGTCATTCGGCTTCAGGCACGCGCACGACCCCGCCAAAAACATGAACAATATATAAAAGTGTGTGATTTTCATTTTGAGTACGTTTTTCGCGGCGAAGATACGAAAATCGTTATTAATTGCATAAAAAAATTAGCAAAATTTCGCTGATTCCACCTTCACCGTCAACCTTTCGCCACTTACCGGGTGCGTGAAACAAATGCTTTCGGCGTGGAGATATAGCCGTGGGGCGGGGGAGTGGCCGTAGAGGCGGTCGCCCTTGATTGGTGCGTTAAGTCCTTCATTATGAGCGCAATGCACACGTAATTGATGTGTGCGCCCAGTGTGCGGAAAGAGGCGGAGTTTGGTTTCATTGCCAAAAATGCTTATAACTTCATAATCTGTGACAGCCTCTTTACCATTTTGAAAATCAACAATTTGGCGCGGATGGTCGTTTGGGTCGGGCATCAAGGGCAGGGAAATTGTGCCGCTTTTTTGGGTGATGACGCCGCAAACTATCGCCACGTATGTTTTCTGGATTTCACGCTCCTCAAATTGTCGGCGCAATTCATTGAAAACCACTTTGTTGCGTGCGAACATCAACAATCCCGACGTATCCATATCGAGCCGATGGCAGAAATACGATTCGCCAAACCTTTGTCTTACAATGTCTTCCGCCGCCGGACGGTCAGATTTGCCGTGGACGCTGAGCATACCCGCTGGTTTGTTGATTATGATGATGCTATCGTCAACGTAAACATATTCAAGTGGTTGATTGTCAATCGTTTCGTTAGTAATGGAGAACGGATTTGGCGGATAGTTCAAGCCGCGCAACATAAAATCGAGAATCGGCTTGCATTTGCTGTCGCAGGCGGGATAATGATGGAGATGATGGCGGATTTCTTGTTTTGGCGATTCGCCCCACCAAAATTCTGCAATTGAAATTGGTTTAAGGTGATGATTATAAGCATATTGCAACAATTTCGGCGCACAACATTCGCCGCTGCCGGAGGGTGGAAGTTTGCCGCAATAATCACGGAAAATGTCAAGCAAATTTTTCTTTTCACCGAGATAGTTGGAGAACACAAAATTGGAAAATAACCAATTTTGCAAATCTTCCGAATCTTGTTTGCGCTGACGTTTCAATGATTCCAATCGAGAATCGTGCAGCGTGATACGCGCCTTAATTTCAGCGAGTTGCGCTTCGGCGGCGCGGCACATTCGTTTGTATTCCGCCTTTTGAAATTGGGATTCTTTTATCAAAATTTCGTCTTCGTCTTTGCTAAAATCGGCGGCGGCGCGGCGGGCGGCACGGCGTTGTTTTTCGGATTTCATAAACTCGCGGTAACTCGCAAGTGCCTGTTCGTTGAATATTTTTTCTCTGATAAACAAATCCTTGTCGTCCAAATAGTTACAATCATTTTCGAGAGCATCAATTTCAATATTCATCGCTGAAATTTGCCGCTCGTGAATCTTGAAATATCCGTTTTCGTCAAGGTAATCGAACACCGCCGGCACAAAATAATCCGTCTCAAAACCGCCGTTCAATTGCCCTGAAAACGCGAACAGAGCCGATTGTTTGCCGTCGATGTCCTCCACAATAAGGACGCCGAGCATCTTGCCTTTGTCGAGTTCGGCGCGGAGTTCGGGCGGCTCGTCATTGATAATGTGCGCCTTCAAATCCTCAAATGCCTTGATACACAGCGCGTCCGGCTCATAAAAAAACGGATTGTTCATCGGTTGTGTTTTTCAAAAATCACTTCTCTTGTTCGCGGTGCGAAAGATTTACAATGACTTGCGGATAGTTTTCTCTCAAAAATTCCGCCATTCTTTCGGCGCAAAATACGCTGCGATGCTGTCCGCCGGTGCAACCGAACAAGACTGAAAGGTTTTTAAAGCCGCGTTTCAGGTATTTTTTCACTGAAATTTCCACAATGCGTTGCGTAAGTTGTACAAATTCAGCCATTTCGGGTTCTTTGGCGAAAAAGTCAATGACTTCCGCGTCCTTGCCGGTTACGTTTGCATATTTTGCGTAACGACCGGGATTGTGGATTGCGCGGCAGTCGAAAACAAAACCGCCGCCGTTGCCGGTCGGGTCGTATGGAATGCCTTTGCGGTATGAAAAACTCATCACATTGACCGTCAGGGCGTTTTTTGCTGCGCTAAAATTCAATAATTCTTCATTTTGCGACAGTCCGCGCAGATAACTCTCCAAGTATGGAACTTTTATTGGAAATGGATGATTGTCAAGCAAATAGCCAAGATTGCGCATTGCGGGCGGGATGCTGTTGAGGAAATGAGGCTTGTTTTCCAAAAATCCTCTGTATCCATAACTTCCGCACGCCTGCATTATCCTCACGTATGCAAACGCCGCAAACATCTCGCGGACCTTTTGCTCGTCAAAATCGAGGTATTTTTTCAATTCAACTATGTAACAATCAAGGAGTTCAATCCTCAACTCTGGCGGAATCGCCGCCTTGCCGTCGTAGAGAAGCGATGCGATGTCGTATTGCAACGCGCCATAGCGACCGCCCTGAAAATCAACAAAATACGGCTCGCCATCGGGAGTAATTATTATATTCCTCGACTGGAAATCGCGGTACATGAAATAATCCGACGGCGCCTCACACAAATAGTCACACAGCGTAACAAAGTCATTTTCAAGCAGTTGCTCATCAAAGACGGTGTGCGTGGTTTTCAGAAAATAATACTTGAAATAATTGAGATCCCACATTATCGACTGCCTGTCGAACCTTTCACGCGGATAGCATTTTGAAAAGTCGATGTATTTTGCGCCAATTACTTGGAATTTAGGTAGTTGGGCGATTACTTTTTTATACAATTCAATCGTGAAATTGTCAGGCGACCCGTCGTTTATGCGGTGTTTTTCGAGAATGTCGAAAAGCGTGTCGCCCTCAATGAAGGATTGGAGATACCACTTTGAATCGTCGCTTACCGCCAACACTTTCGGCACAGGCAACTGCGCATCATTCAACGAGTTAGCAAATGAAATGAATGCATTATTTTCGCGGACTTCATAGCCGTGTGTGCCGATTATGGTCTTGCCGGCGACTTCAATCTTGAAATACTCGCGGCTCGACCCCGACAGCGGCAATTTTTCTATATGTGTGGGCTGCATGCCAAAGTGCTTGACACACAGAGCCTCCAATTGTTCTGTATTGTTGATTTTTGCCATAATTCTTTTATATTACTTCCAAAGCCTCAGCTTTTATCCAACCGACGCGACCGTCGGAAAGGCGGATTTCAACCCAATCGAGCGACTTGTCTTTCACGGAAACTTTCAGGCCTTCGTGGATGCGGAAAAGGTCGGTGCCGGAGTCGTCGGGCGAACTTTTGGCGGTTACTACTACATCGGTGATTATTGCGTCGGAGGTTGAGTTGATGATGTTGTCGGTGTAGAATCCCATGACTAACGATATGATACTCAGCACAATAAACACAAACCCAAACGAGAAGGCAAGTTTGCGAAGATTGAGCCTGTCACTGAAAAAATATAATAGGAACAATCCCAACCCTATGCCCAAAAACACAAGCGTAAACACTGCCCAACCGCTAAGTCCGACGCCCTTGCCAATCATTTCAGTGATGGCGGCAAAATTGGTGGCGGGGATGTCTTTCAGATTGTCTTGGAGGTGAGTGTTGGCGAGTTTGAGGTTGTTTTTGGCATCCTCAAATTCGTCGTCCTGCTTGATGGCGCGTTCGTAATTGAGGATGGCGCGGGTGTAGTTGCCCTGCTTGTAATAGGCGTTGGCGAGGTTGTAACTGAGTTCCGGCGCGGCAAAACCCTGAGCCACAATCTGTTCGTAGAGTTCGGCGGCGAGTGGGTAGTCCTTGTTGGTGTAGGCGTCGTTGGCTTTTTGGAACAATGCGTCTTCATCCTCGTTCTGCGCGGTAGCCGTGATGCAGGTAAGTATCGTTAACGCTATGATTATCAATCGTTTCATCATCATTGTAATTAAAGTTGGTGATATGATTTTAAGCCTTGATTGAGGTTTCCATTAGCTCTATCGCTTCGGCAGCCATCGCGTAAACCTCGTTGAGGGGATGCGCTGCGGATTCGGGGGCGTAATGCTCGTACTCGCAGGTGTCCAAAGTGTCTATAAACTTCTGAACCACAGCGGAATCAATCTGTTTTTCAGTGAGTTTTTCCTGAACGTTGTCGCGGCTGAGTTCGGCGCGGGGGATTGCGAGTTTGTCGCTCAGATAGCCCCAAAGCGCGTTGAGGACTTCGGCGTAAAATTCGTCCTTCTTGTTTTGCTCAATGTACGTGTTGGCGAGTTTGAGGCGTTTGCGCGAAGTCTTGCCGGCGCGACGGTTTTTCATTCCGATGACGTTGGCATTGTTCTTTATCTGCTGCTGACGAACTATCAACACTACGCCAAAAATCACAATCAGGAACGCAAAAATCATCCAAAACTTGAAGGAATTGAAGAACTTGCTGTTGCCGTTAGTAAACTTGACGCCGCTCTGCTTGATGAACCTGATGTCGGAGCCGAGGTCTTCGATGTCGGTCTTGGAGATTACGGTGCTTGCTACACTGTTGGGGTCGCGCTCGCCGCTAACGTTTAGTACAAGTTCCTTGGAAGTGGCTGTCTTATAAGATTTTGTGGCGGGGTCAAAGTAATGAAACTTCACAGGCGGTATTGTGAACGAGCCTGACTGCCTTGCAATTGCCACAATAGAAAACACCTTGTTGCCCGAAAGACCCTTCTCGTTGGCGTTGACATTTTCGGTGCTTTTGGGTTCAAACTGCTCGAAAGCCGACGGCAAGTCAATTTTCGGTGCTTCAAAGAGTTGGAAGTTGCCCGAACCCGTGACGGTAATCTTGATTGTGAGAGGCTCGTCGAGTTTGAGGTCAGTCTTGTCGGTGCTTGCCGCTACGGTGAAACTGCCCACCGCGCCGCCAAATCCGTCGGGCTTGCCATCTGTGGGCAACGGCTTTACTTTGATGGTCTTAGCCTTGCTCTTGGCGACTGCCTTTGCCTGTCGGAATCCAAAACCGTCAGAAACGATGCAGTCGATGGAATATGGGTCGATGGTGAGGTTGCCGGATTTTTGGGGGAAGAGCACTTTTTTCTGCAACGGCGAGTAGAGGTAAGCCTTGTTGTTGATGGTCTTGCGGGAGAAACTGATGCTCGACGGATTTTGTATTACCTTCGACCAAAAACCGTTGCCGTTTGGGAAGGTTGGATTGTCTAACCCAACGATGTCGTATCGCGAATACAACGAAGCAGTCATTATAATCTGCTCGCCGACGTATGCCTCCAACTTGTTGACTGTCAGGTCTATGAAAACATTTTCATTGGATGATGGTGTGCCGCCATTATTGCCGTTGCCACCATTATTATTGCCTGCCGACGCGCTGCCGCTGCCGTCGTCAACCACCTCTATCGTTACGGAATTGGAATTGTAGATGGTGCCGGCAAGGCTGCCCTTGACCGCCGGAATGGTGTATTTGCCCGGCTTGTCGGCCATTACAGTATATATGTACGAAACACTTACAGAACTTACACCGTTGATAAACGACATATTGGAACTCTGCATCCTGCCCATCACTTGCATACCTTCAAAGGTAGGCGAGCCAAGGCGGACATCCTGATTGTTGGCGGAGACCTCCACTCTGAACGGCTGACCTGCATTGACCGTGGACGGAGCCGTGAGAGTAATCTCCACTTTCTGCGCCACTGAGGTAGCAGCCGCTATCATCATTAACGTGAAACTGAAAAATAGTTTGTACATAATATCTTGTTTTCTTAGTTGCGTGTTATTAAGTTCAACATTTTCAGGCGTTTCGCTATGCTACCAATTCTTGTCGTGGGCTTTGGGACGGTATGAGTCCTGATTGTCCTTGACCTTCTTTTGGGTCTGCGAATCCGCCTTGTTGATGGCTTCGAGCAGTCGGTCGGCGTCCTCCTTGGAGATGCCCATAAGAGCCGCCGCCTCTTCGCTGTCGGGCGTTCCGTCGTTGTCGGAATCGAGGTCGCGGTAGTCGGGAGTGCCGTCGCCGTCGGTGTCCTGCGGCTGCTGAGGGTTCTTGCCCGCCTCCACGCTGTCGGGTACGCCGTCGTTGTCGGAGTCGTTGTCCTTGTAATCCGGCACGCCGTCGCCATCGGTGTCGCGGGGATTGTCAGGATTGTCGCCCTTCTCCACGTTGTCGGGTATGCCGTCGCCGTCGCTGTCCTGATTTTCAGGGTTTTGAGGCTGATTCTCGTCCTGATTCTGCTGCTGTTGCTGATTCTGTTTGTCTTGGTTTTGGTCTTGATTCTGCTGCTGTTGATTTTTCATATCCTGCAACTGGTCAAGCAACGTCTTGACATACAGATAATTGTATTTGCAACGCTTGTCATCGGGATTGTTGCGCAGCGAGTTTTTGTAGTATTCGAGAGCCTCCTTGCCAAGTTTGATAGCCTCGTCAAGTTTGTTGCCCTTGATTGCCGCCTCGCAAAGCCCAAGTTGCGAATTGCCCAAATTGTAGTAACATTCCGCAAGTTTCTTGCTGTCGGTTTGCGACTTGGCGAGAGCAGCAAATTTTTCCTTAGCCCTGTCGTACTTGCCCTGCCTGTAAAAAGCGTCGCCGAGGTTGAATGCCGCCTCGTATGACGACTGATTCTCGTTGAAGGCCTTTTGGTACGAATTTTCCGCCTGGTCGTAATGCCCATCGCGGTACTGACCATTGCCCTCACGTATGTAGGGTTTTTCTGTCTGCGCTGTCGCCACCAATGTAGCGGCGCATATTGCCGATGTCAGAATTATCTTAATCATTCGCAAATGTAGCGGTTTTTGGTTTTAATTAATGTGAAAAATATTCAAATTATTACAAATTGTCGTCCTTCCGCTCAAAAAGCCCCATCTTGCGTATCCAACGGTTTTTGCGTTTGAGGACGAAACACGCTGTAACAAAGAGTATTAGCGAAAACAATGCCGGTACTACGAATTTTTCGTCAAATTCGGCGTACTGCACGATTTCGCCTTTTTTCATCTTGGAAATCTCGTTGTAAACCGTCGGGAAGCCCGAATTGCTGTTGGACGCCTTTACGTAGATGCCGCCGCCCGCCTGTGCAATCTTTTGGAGCGAGGTCTCGTCGAGTTTGGTCATCACAATCTCGCCAGAGCGGTCTTTGATGAAATCCTTGCTGCCTTCCTTGATGGGAATCGGAGCACCGCGCACGTCGCCGACGCCAATTGTATGCACCACGATGCCCTTTTCGGCGCAGAGTTTGGCGATTTGAATTGGGTCGGGCTCGGGTTCGTGATTCTCGCCGTCAGATACAAGGATTATAGCCTTGCTGAGGTTGTCGTCAAAATTAAAAGACTTGATAGCCAGGTTCATAGCCGCGCCGAGCGCAGTGCCCTGCTCCGAAATCATATCGCAACTTACCGACTGTATGAATATGTCTGTCGCCTTCAAGTCTGTAGTCATCGGCACTTGGACAAACGCCGAACCCGCAAAGATTATCAGTCCCACGCGGTCGGAGGAGAGTTTGCGGACGAGGTTTGAGATGGCGTTTTTGGTGCTTTCGAGGCGGCTCGGATACATGTCGGTGGCGCGCATCGAATTGCTTATGTCCAATAGTATCATAATTTCGTTGCCCTGTGAGGTGGTCTCTTTGAGTTTGGAGCCTACACGGGGACGTGCCACGGCTACTATCAGCAATGCAATAGCCATTGCCGCAAGTACCGCCCTGATGATTGGGCGCGAGGTGCTTGTCTCAGGGGACAAGGCTTTGAGTGTCTTGATGTTGCCTATCTTCTGCAACGCCTTGCGACGGCGGCGCAAATACAGCAAAAATCCCAACGCCATCACCGGCAACAGCAACAGCAAGTAGAGGTATTCTATGTTAGCAAACTGTACGTCAAACATTTTTGTTTTATTTTTTATCCACCCGCACATACGCTTGTATGTACGAGGTTATTGAAATACCGTTTTCCAAACGGCTATAATTAATTTCGTATTATAAGGGGTCGCTTCGCGAGAAATCTTTCAAATCTTTTCAAAATCTTACAAATCATTTATTTGGTATTATTTGTAAGATTTGTTTAGATTTGTATAATTTCTGTCCGCAGGACACTCCTAATTATAGCCGCCAATGGCGGCTTATGGTTCGGGGTCGCTTCGCGAGAAATCATTC